>PPCM01000103.1_pt1 | contig 140592 bp, 121 predicted proteins | sample 1555541 | NCBI WGS metagenome assembly PPCM01 (sample SAMN05284479, study PRJNA326546) | Marine sediment metagenome, whole genome shotgun sequencing project. | isolation source: marine sediment | place: Germany: Wadden Sea | collected 2012-09-05
TAAAAAAGGGACTTTTCGACCGTTGTTTTATGAACTTTTTAGCACGGTGTTGACAAACGCTACTTTACAGAAGAAACTTTTTCCAAAATCGAAGGAAAGTAATCCAAAACGTCAACCAGACTACGATTACATCCGAAAAGAATTACTGAAAAATGGTGTATCGAAAAAGCTTCTATGGAACGAATACTTAGAGGAATGCCAACAAAGTGGTGATTCTCCACTTATGTATTCTCAGTTCTGCCACTATATCTATCAGGATGAGCAAAAGCGCCGTGCAACCATGCATATCAATCGTAAGCCTGGAGAACAGGTTGAGGTAGATTGGGCTGGTGATACGGCAAGTATTATTGATCCTGATACTGGTGAACTAACCGATGCACATATTTTCGTTGGTGTTATGACTTATAGCCAATACACCTATGTTGAAGCATTCATCAACGAAAAGCAACAGTCTTGGATTACTGCTCACGTTCATATGTATAACTACTTTGGTGGTGTAGCAAAAATACTGGTACCAGATAACTGCAAAACGGCAGTTATTCATAATAAAAGTTGGTACAATCAAAAGCTAAACACAGTCTACCATGAAATGGCTGAACATTATGGTACAGCAATCATTCCAGCTAGAGTAAGGACACCTAAAGATAAAGCAAGTGTTGAAGGCGCTGTAGGCAATATTTCCACTTGGATTATTGCAGCACTTCGTAAGGAACAATTCTTTTCACTACAAGAATTAAATATTGCAATCAAGGCAAAGCTTGAAGAGTTTAATGCTAAGCTCTTTCAAAAGAAAGAAGGTAGCAGATATAGTCTCTTCCATGAAGAAGAATTGCCACTCCTAGCACCTTTACCCACTACCTCATATGAACTTGCCACTTGGAAACAAGCGACTGTTCAGTTTAATTATCACATATCTGTCGATGGAATGCTATATTCCATCCCTTATGAATACATTAAACGTAAGGTAGATGTTAGGATTACTGAAAAACTTATAGAACTATTTTATAATCACCAACGAGTAGCTTCACATGCTCGTCTCATTGGTAGAAAAGGACAGTACAGCACCCTTATAGAACACATGCCACAGGACCATCAAAAATATCTTGAATGGAATGGCGACAGATTCCGTAAGTGGGCTGATAAAATTGGTCAACATACAAGTATAGCAGTAAATGCTATATTGACCTCCAATCGTGTAGAACAACAAACCTATAAAAGTTGTATGGCGCTACTTAAACTGGCAGACAAGTATTCAGACGCATCTTTAGAAAAGGCGTGTGAAAAGGCATTATCGCTTACACCTAGTCCCAGTTATAAAAGTATAAAGAACATTCTTGTAACAAGCCATAAGAATGAATCTAAATCCACAACAACTACTACTGAAACTACACAAAATCGCTTTGGCATTACAAGAGGTGCCAGCTACTATGGAGGTAAAACCAATGATTAATCAAAGTACTGTAAATAAACTTATAGAAATGCGTCTTACAGCAATGTCTGATGCTTTTCGTCAACAAATGGATGATCCTAAAATGAAGGATATATCGTTTGAAGATCGTTTTGGTATGATGGTTGACATTGAGTATACTAAACGAAAAAATAACCGACTAACACGTCTCATCAAAGGCGCAGATTTTGATCAACCAGGTGCAAGCATCATGGATATAGATTATGAATCAGGTCGAAAACTAAATAAAGGGCTTATCAAGCGTTTAGCCACTTGTGAATATATAGCTGAATACAGAAATATATTTATCACCGGTGCAACAGGTAGTGGCAAAACATATATGGCTTGTGCCTTTGGTATGGAAGCTTGTAAACAGCATTTCAAAACGAAATACGTAAGGCTTCCCGACCTCTTAATCGATCTTGAACTCTCACGCCAAGAAGGCAACTATAAAAAGATCTTAGCAAAATATGCAAATCCAACACTTCTAGTGATTGATGAATGGTTACTTTTAAGGCCATCCGAAAATGAGTGTAGAGACATCTTTGAACTACTGCAGAAGCGCCGTAAAAAGTCATCAACTATTTTCTGCTCACAATACAAAGTTGAAGGTTGGTATGACCAACTTGGTGGTCAAGATGCACCACTAGCTGATGCAATCTTAGACAGGATTGTTCACGATGGCTATAAAATAAATATAGAAAGTTCAAATCCATCAAAGGATATATCGATGAGAGAACTTTATGGATTAAACAAAACAGAAATTGAATAATTAGTGGCTCTGTAGTTCCGGACTAGTGGCTCAGGCCACACCGGAACTGCGGCTCTGCCGCACAAGAATATTCATGGAAGGGTAAAAACTTTTTTCGTCAGCCCCCCCTTCTATTTTCGGCTATATAGTAGGGAGGTGTTGTTGCAAAAATCAAAAGGAGCAATTTTTTTTAGGTCTGATATTTAACAGAAAGGAGTAGCAATGAAATTTCAAAACAGAGAGCATGAGAGTAATTTATTGAAGTTATTAATCAAAGATCGGTCGCATCCAAAAGATATAGAAAGACGTGCATTATTTTATATTCTCGCAGGTAATGCAGACTTGTATTCAAAAGCAAATCATATTTATGATTTTGATGACCATTTAATCAAATTGGAGTGTCTGACAGGTGGCAGTGTAGATTTATCTAGTAGTTCTAAAGCGTTAGTCAAGTTAGCTTATAACTTATATAACGGTTACGAGGCAAGTGATTTTAGCCCTATGGATATATTCTCGAACTTAGATAGTGATAATTATCACTTAGCAATGGCATCACTAAATGTAAGGTTTGGTTATTCTACAGAAGAACAAGTTGAATTAGAAAACGATGATGAAATGGAAATGTAGGTGATAGAGTGAAAAATGAATATATAGGATTTAAGGTATCAGAGTTTGATAATGAACGTATTCGTGATAAGGCAAAAAAGTCTAAATTGTCTCTATCGGCTTATGTTCGAACATCTGCTTTAGAAAAAGAGATTAAGGTCATTGATGGTCTGCGTGAGATGTTGCCAGAGCTAAATGCCATTGGCAATAATCTTAATCAACTAACGGTGATTTTAAGAAAAAGATACATTGAGAATCCAAACTTAGAAGCTATTAAAACTGAGTTTGTAAGATTTCTTGAACAAGCTACTGATGTCTTGGATGGTAAATAGATATGGCCATCATAAAAATGTCGAAAGTGAAAGCAGGTAAATCATCTTCTCTTAGGGCGGTTCTGGAGTATATCCAGAACCCTCTTAAGACAGAGTATGGAAGATTGGTAACGGCTAAAGATTGCTTATTGGAAGGTGCCTATGAGCAAATGTATCTCTTAAAGCAAGACCATAAGCAGTTGCATGGTAGGCAGTATGTCCATATCATTCAGTCCTTTAGTAGTTCTGACCAATTAAACTATGATACTGCCCATGAAATTGGTCAGAAACTTCTTAACAGTTTTAAAGGCCTTCAAGGGCTTGTTGCCACACATAATGATCGTGAACATCTTCATAACCATATCGTCTTAAACTCAGTAAATATAGAAACAGGACTGAAATGGCAACAATCTAAGAAAGACCTACAAGCTTTAAAAGACTTTTCAGATAGCTTATGTAGAGAGTATGGACTGTCCGTTATAGAAAAAGGTCAAGGGTGGAAATCATATGGTGAAAATAAAGCCAATAATCGGTCTAAGAGCTGGAAATATGCTCTTGCAGAAGAAGTTGCAAAGGCAATACAGAAAAGTAACAACAGAGAGGAATTTACTCATTATCTTAATGATGTGGGCATCGAAGCAGACTTTAGAAATGATGGTATTCTGTTTGTCATAGATGATGGGAAAAAGTGTCTAGGAGATACTTTAATCGCTTATGGTGATTATAGTGAAAAGAACATCTCTGATTACTTTGAATACAATCAGCTCACTTACAATGATGCACTAGCTAATCCGCGTCTAATGACGCGTGCTGTTGGCTTAGCATCTGAAATGTTAGGCAGAGATGATAGAGATGAATTACAAGATAAGTATTTAAGAGGTAAACCTATGTCAGCACTTGAAGGTGCTGCACTTAAAAATGCAGTTTTTGAATTAAAGAAAGGGGGCAAGTTTATAGCGAATAAGACTAAGAACCATGAAGAATCAAAAGCACCTTATTTATTAACGACAATTGCTGATACATTGGAAGTACTTGTTGAAGATAAAAGAAGTAGCAATCAGTATGAGTCATTTAGAAAAATATTTAATGAAGAAGATGAATTAGAAATGTAAAGAAAGGAGTCGCAAGATGGAGACTAAGATTATTAATAAATGTGAAAGTCAAACAGAGATTAAAGGCAAGCTTTATCTTGTGACTTCCTATTATTCAGACATTAGAAAACTTGATGATGTTCTACTTCAAGCCATAGAACGTGAAATCAATTTGTCTGAAAATGATGAAAAAAATAAAAGTACAAGTTATAATGAGACTAGCAATATTTACAGTCGCTGATGTTGTAGCTGAAAGGAGATATATGCAACTAGAATATAGAAGTTTACAACAAAACTACTCAGCGGCAGTTTATTGTAGGTTATCAAGAGATGATGGTACAGACAGTGAAAGTAACAGTATTCAAACTCAAAAGCTCTTATTAAGAAAATACGCCAGTGATCGTGGCTTTCCCATCTATGATGAATATGTAGATGATGGCTATAGTGGTACAACCTTTGATAGACCAGAGTTTAAAAGACTTTTAAGGGACATTGCTTCTGGTCGAATCAATGTTATTCTAACCAAAGATTTATCAAGACTTGGTAGGAATAATGCCTTAGTGGCTCATTACACAGAAATATTCTTTCCAGAGAATGATGTGAGGTATATCGCTGTTAATGATGGTATAGATACCTTTTGTGGTGATAATGAGATTATGCCTTTTAAGAGCATCGTTAATGAGTATTATGCTAAGGACATTTCAAAGAAGATTAGGTCTTCTTTTGTTGTTAAGTCACAGAACGGTGAGTTCTTAGGGAGTAAGCCACCTTATGGTTATCAGAAAGACCCACAAAATAAGAATAAACTGATATTAGATGAGTTTACATCTGTACATGCAAAGGCTATATTTGATTATATCGCTGATGGTAAAAGTCCATACTGGATTAAGAAGTATTTCCTTGAAAACAAGGTATTAAGACCAAGATGCTATGATGATATCAAAGAAGGTAGAAAGTCTTTAGAAGAGATAAATAACCCTTATACATGGTATGAATCAAGTATTATAAAAATCGTTAAGAATCCAGTTTATCTAGGACATATGGTCAATCATAAAAACATCACTCGTTCCTACAAACTAAAGAAAAGAATAAATATCCCATTAGAAGAACAAATTGTTGTTGAGAATACACATGAAGCCCTTGTTGACCCTTCCACTTTTGAAATAGCAGGTAAAATGGTTAAAGTCAAAAAGAAATGGTAAAGAAGCTTGCTCTTATCACTACACCAGATATGACCACTTGTATGAAGTGGTTCTAGCTGATATTCAGAAGCAAGTGAAACAGGTACACATTGGAGATGATGACTTTATTGCTTATCTGACACAATCACATGAGAAAAAGCAACATGATCGAGTTAAGAGAATGACCAAAGAAAGTAATAAGTATCGTGGTCGTATCGCTGAGATTGATTTGATTATTAAGAGACTTTATGAAGATAATGTGCTAGAGAAGATAACTGATGAACGATTTATGGCTATGTCACATAGTTATGAGAAAGAGCAAAGCAACTTAAAGGTTCTGTTGGAAGAACTAGATAATCAGTTGGCTGAAATTGAAATTCAGACCCTCAACTCATATCAGTTCAGAAAACTTATAAAGCAGTATACTGAAGTCACAGAGCTGACTTCAACCCTGTTAAAAGAGCTTATAGATAAGATTGTTCTTCATCAATCAACAACCATTAATGGGCAGAAAGTACAAAGGATAGATATACATTACAGGTTCATCGGCACTATATAGTGTCGGTGTTTGTCTCAATAAACACTCGACACATGTGGAGACTGTTGTGAAACCTGTTACCACCCATTTGCTACTGAGAAATCAGATAAGAGCAGTATGGGTGGTATTTTTTATTATTTGATTGACAATACTTCGATATCGTAATATTATACAAATAAATACTTCGACATCAAAATAGTTTGGGGTTGTTTTAAAGGAGAGGAAAGTAAAATGATTCAAGTAAAAGTTATTGAGGACAAAAACATATTGGTAGGGGCATTGATTGGCGATGTCACTTCTGATGAAGGTGAACGATACTACGAGAAGATTGTAGAAAGTATCCCAAGGCTAAAAGAGGGATGGACTTACATTTTTGATGTTTCCAATTTCTATCCACTGGCAGAAAGTACAAATGAAAGAATGGGTGAATTACGTAAATATTGCGATGCCAACGGATTAGGATTGTTTTGTTTGGTTGGAAGCGGCATGAAGACTTTTATGGCTATAAAAGAAGAGGAACAATATTATCCTTTTAATGCTGAAGCCTTTCATTTTCAAAATACCGCTGATGCCATGGCGTTTGTAGAGAAATATTAGGGGAAAGGATTAAGAGTATATGGGTAGAATAGAACCTCAATTGATTAAGGCACTGGCATCCTTGGCCTCGGTGGTGGAAGCAAGGGACAGCTATACGGGTGGACATATCTGGAGAGTGAGTCAGTATGCAAAGCTCTTGGCAGAAAAAGCAGGATTACCGAGGAATGAGATTTTCTTGGCTGAACTCAATGGGCTTGTGCATGATATCGGTAAAATAGGCATATCGGATATCATATTGAATAAAGAGGGCAAGCTTACAGATGAGGAGTTTCAAATAATGAAAACCCATGTATCCGTGGGGAAAAAACTGATAGAAGAGTATCCTATGAAAGACTATATTTTGGAAAGTGTTTATAGGCATCATGAGCGCGTTGATGGTAAAGGCTATCCTAACAGCAGCAATAGGAATACCTCAGCAATAACAAGAATAATAAGTATCGCCGATACCTTCGATGCTATGACCAGTACAAGAGCCTATAGAAAAGCAATGGATATAAGTACAGCAATGGAGAAAATCCTGGCTGTTAAAGGAACACAACTTGACGCCACTTTAGTGGATGAGTTTGAGGCCTTGGTAAACATGGGTAAAGTGAAGGACATTGTAAACCACTGTGGTTTCGAAAAACCCTTGCTGTCTTGTAAAGGATGCGGTCCCATAATAGCCTACTCCAAGAAGAATGATGGTGACGACCTAGTGTGTCCCCATTGCAGGGCGAATTACACCCTGCATAGATCGTCAGATAACTTTGACATGGAATTTAAGGGCTATAAGAACTTTGATTACGTGCATGATGCCGATGAAGAAACAATAGAGATATTTGTTTCAACTGCACATATCATTGTATAAAAAAATGAATACTGATGAAATCAGCATTGAAACATTCGATTAGACAAATATTCTTTTTCTAAAGCATAATTATAGTAAGGTGAATTTATGAATCGAAAAGGAGTAAAAACTTAATGAGTGATATTGCTATTTCAACAGCAGCATTCTGTCTATGGGATATTGGTCCTGCCCAAAAGATGAATATTTGTAAGCGGTTAGGATTTGAACGAATTGTTATTGCCTTCAGTACGTTAAAGATGCTGAGACAATTTGCTTCATCGCCTGGTTTATGTGAAAAATTGTCACAGTTTGATCACGTGATGATTCATGCACCGTGGTGCGGCATTAATTACAAGAATAATAAAGCGACAAAAGAAGTTTTTGATTATTTAGAGATTATTATTGGGAAAGTGCAAATTGAAGCGGTCATTTTTCATTTTGACTGTATAAGGGATTGCTCCTGTTTTAAAGATGTTGACTTCCCATTCTATATTAAGAATCCTAACCATGCATCATGGAAGACTTTTAATGAAGCCATTCATGAACATGCCTTTAGCAGTGTGCTAGATATAAACCGAGCAATACGATATGAGAATTACATAGATAGTTATTTGAGTCATCATGGAGAACAGATAAAGGCGATTCATGTGAGTGGCTTTATTGATGAATTAGGACGAACGCCAATTGTTGAGAGCGGACAAATAGATCTATTGGATAAGGTGAAACAAGTCAATGCCCCGATTGTTATTGAAGGATTGTTTTCTCCAGGGGATTTTCAAGGTATACGTGAAGAAATTGAAACCATACAAAAGAGTCTTCTGGGATAATTCGTGATTTTTATTTGAACTTGCGATTTTTTTGATAGAATAATAATTATGAAGTTATCGGTGAAGAGATTAATGAAGGAGTTATTATGTCTATTTTTACATATATGGCAACACCTGTACCAATTAAAACCGGAAATTTTGGAAGCAACAGTATTGAAGTTGAATCAATAGAAGTATTGAGTGAGGATAAAGCTCTTGTTAACGGGAGAGTTGAAATTGATTCAGGCTTAGTATCTTTTGAAGGAAAGGATTTGGACTGGTTTAAAAAAAGTATTGTTGTCTTCGAAGGAGAGCCTGAGTTTGGAATCTCTGTGGTAGAAGTACCCTCAGAGCAGATTATTGAATTAAATAAATTCGAAAATGCGTTTGTTTATGAAATTCAATTGAAAACAGCGATGAACCATCAGGTAATTATAAGTGATCAATTGATGAAGGATTTAGTAAGAGATAAAAAACTACTTGATAACCTGATAGAGGAAGCTGATATAAAAAAAGGCTGCATTGAATTTTATTGTTGTTGGGCTGATGAGGAACATTTACCTCGTAATAAGAAATTGGATAAGACAATATCTTATGAAGAATATTGTAGTAGCAAGTATTTAAAGTTACAAGAGAAGCAGTATTTAAGGGTAGAATTCTAGTATGGCTAAGTTAATAGAGCTATTTAAAATGTCTATGGGGGTAATGTCAGGTCACATGTCCTATTATGATTATTCTGTTGAAGTAAGAAAACCAGAATATTTAATCCCACAAATTATATATTTAGGGGTGTTTTTTATAATAGCCTGTTTGATTGCTGGATTTCCACTATGGGCCAATTTAGTATTGTTTTATGCCCTAATTACAGGTATTTTGATGATGCGTAAAGCGTATACCATAAAAAAGCAATTCCTCATGTCTTTGTTGTGGGGGATACAGTGTTTTGTCATTGGCGTAGGTGTCATGGTTTTGATGGTTTATTTAGGCAAAATATAGGTAACTTTTAAATTAATCAAACAAATAAAAACCGACTATTGGAAATAGTCGGTTTCTCTACATCATTATTTACTTTTGGGGGGAGTTATAATGTGTTTTGGGGTGTCGTTTCTATGTATACATAATAACGTCAACTCATGAATAAAATATGAATAAAGGACATCTGATTTGTTAATAAATGATTTAATACTTTAATAATGTCATAAGTCCAAGTAATAATATAAGATAAGTATAAAAGATAATAAACGAGGTGCTATATGGGGCTTTTTACAAAGGAAAATAGAGATGTATGCTATTTCTGCAATAATGATTATTTTAAGCTGTTTAAGACATTAGACAATAACTATGTATGTAAGGACTGTTTGGGGACAGAGAGCATTGATGAAAATGAAATTATGTTTATGACCCTTGATGATCTTATAAAAACAAGAGAGACTTTTACTATTGGTGAGAGTAAGGTTGTAAACCATGATACATATTGTACGGTGTGTAATAAGAAAATAGGATCGGGTTCAAAAGATTACCTTTCATTAAATTCATATGATTACTGTAAAACTTGTGGCAGTGATAAAATTAAAGCCATTGATAAAGAGATCATCCTAACAGCTGGTAATGAGCTAGCGGGATATGATGTCCAAAAGCACTTGGACTTAGTCTGTGTTGAATCTTTAGTAAGTCTTGGATATAACATGAACTATGAGTCACAATCTTTATTGGGCAGACCATCAGAGGACAAGGATATGAAATTTAAAGAAGCAAAGAATGCTGCCATTCTTAAGCTTAAAATGGAGGCCTTTAATTTGGGTGGTAATGCGGTTCTGGCTGTTACTATTTCAAGTTCAGTTTTTTATGATAAAAGAAGTGTTGTTGCAACTGGTACGGTTGTTAATACGAAGAAGACCAATTCATAATATAAATGAATTGGTCTTTGATTTTGTCTTCAGTCTGAGTGGCACTAAGTGCCACAATATGTTTGAAGTACACGCTCATTGTCTTTAGGAGGCAATGAGTATTTTTTTTCATGATTTTCATAGGGCGTCTTGATGATGGCCAGCAATTCATACAAGGAATCGTATTGACCTGCTTTAGCTGCGTGTAATGCCTTTTCAACCATATGATTTCTCGGAATAACCGATGGATTATGGTCATTCATGAGTGACATGGCATCGTCTAGTTGGATGTCTGACCCATCAAGACGTTTATGCCAAAGGGCTTTCCATCCCACAAGGCATTCCAAATCCAAGCTTGCTAGGTGCCTAAAGGTATTGGTAAAGTCCAGCTTCTCCTCTTGCATAATGAGAAGAAGTTTACTGATGAGCTTTAGGTCTTCCCCTACAGGATCATGTAGCCCAATTTTTTTAGAGAAATGAGTAAGGTAGCTGTGCTGATAATAATCAGAGAATTTTTTTAGGATGTTCTCAGCTATTTTGATGGCCTCTTCCTCCACGTCTGAAAGAAGAGGTAAAAGTGTTTCAGCCAACCGTGTAAGATTCCATAGTGCGATACTCGCTTGTTGATTGTAGGCATAGCGACCATGCCGATCAATGGAACTATAGACACTTCTTTCATGATAAGTATCCATAAACGCACAAGGGCCGTAGTCAATGGTTTCACCAGCGATGGACATATTGTCTGTGTTCATAACACCATGAACAAATCCTATGGACTGCCACCTAGCAATTAAGTCTGCTTGCTTTTGAACCACCTCTTCAAGAAAGGCTCCATAGTCTTTCACATAGGGATAGAGTCTCTTAATCGTATAATCTGCCAGTTCTTTTACTTTTCCTTGTCGCAAGGCATATTCAAAAGTACCAACACGTATATGGGCTTTGGAGGACCGCACCAATATGGCACCGTCGTGGATTTCTTCTCTACGTACTTTTTCACCTGTCGTTAAGACTGCTAAACTTCTAGTGGTTGGAATATGCATATGATGCATGGCTTCGGAGATGATATACTCACGTAACATTGAAGCCAGAGTGGCTTTACCATCACCACCGCGTGAGTACTTGGTTGAACCAGATCCTTTTAATTGAAGATCCACGAGTCCCTTATTTGTTTCCAGTTCACCGAGGAGCATGGCACGACCATCCCCGAGCATGGTGAAATGACCATACTGATGACCGGCATAGGCTTGAGCAATGGGCTCGTTTACGATTCGATTGCTGGATAAGTAAAGATGCCCTTCTAGGCGCAATACTTCCAAATCTATAGTTAAGTCCTTTGCCAGATTATCGTTCAGTAATAGAATTTTAGGATCATCAAACATATAGGGTTCTACATAATCATAAAATGTTTTGGGAAGTGTCTGGTAGCTGTTTTTATAGTTGAACATACGACCTCCTTTTGATAACTATTCTCATTTAATTATACCATAGGAAAACATATATCTCTAATATGTAAGTTCCTCATCCTATAAAAATAAGGCGTGTATACTAGGTGCTTATGTTTTATACTTCTAAAGGAATTTGTGAACAAAGACGCCTAATGGGTATATCATTAGTTATAGGGGGGCTTATCATGGCACATATGTTTTTTAACTTATCGAATATCAAAATTGACGATTTCAAAACAATTCTTAAAGAAGGATATCTAATCCCAAGTATGCGCGTTTTACTTAAAGATATTGAAAAGCGCTTTGCGCTACTGAGTCAAGAAGAGATCAAGACGGTAGAGGAACTGTATTTACAAACAAAAACCAAGAAAAAAACTGAGGAATTGGCAAATAGAGCTGGTATAGATATTGAGTATTTGATTGTCTTAAGAAGATTAGTCTCAAGTTATATTGCTAAACCCCGTAAACTAGAAGACTATCCTGATATCGATAGACCATTAATGAAGCGATTTGATGACTTGAATATAAAAACGTCTACGGCTTTATATGAGTACTTAGAAAGTAACGATCAACTTGAAATCTGTAAGTCCTTATTCATTGATGAAGAGGAGTACAAGTGTCTTGTGTCATTGACGAATGTAACGCAATTGCGATACGTTAGTCCTTTGTTTGCGACTGTTCTCGTTAGAAGTGGGTATGACAGTATTGAAAAAATTTCAACTGCCCTAAGCAGTGAATTACATCAAGCGATTGTGGCAACAAACAAGATCCAACATATTTATAAAGGGAATGTTGGTGACAGCGATGCCCAGTTTTTGATTGATGATGCGAAAGTGTTTTTAAAGTACAGATAGTCTTTAAACAAGAGATAGCCTTTGGATAATTTCGTTATATCCAAAGGCTATTTGTACGTTTATTGAATAAAATCCATGTATGCTCTAGGGGGAGAGGGTGTCATCAATTATTAATGTGTTTACATGGACAAGTTCACAATCGTTCGACCAAAGTGTTTTCCTTCTAATAGTTGATTTATACATGCATCTAGACCATCCAAGGATACTTCATTGACGGAGCCTTCTGGTGTATTGATTTTCCAGTCTCCGCTTAGTTTTTTCCATATTTCAGTTCTAAGGGGCATGGGACATTGCACAGAATCAATCCCAAGTAGCGAGACGCCTCTTAGAATAAAGGGATAGACCGATGCAGAGAAGGTATGATCTGCTACATTGCCACAGCAGGTTACGCTACCGCCATACTGGGTTGTCTTGATAGCTGTTGCCAATGTATTGCCGCCAACGGTGTCAATGACCCCAGCCCATTTGCTTTTTAACATAGGGCGGCCAGAGTCATCATTCAACTCATTTCTGTCGATGATATCTTTTGCACCAATGGCCTGTAACAATTTCTTTTCATGGATTTTCCCAGTCGATCCAATGACATTGTATCCAAGTTTTGATAGAAGGGCGATTGCAATGCATCCAACACCGCCTGTTGCACCTGTTACCAATATGTCTCCAGCTTCTGGTCTTACGCCAGAACTTATAAGTTTGTAGACGGATAGCGCAGCCGTAAATCCTGCAGTACCGTAAACCATACTCTCCTTGAGAGATAAAGACTTAGGGCATGGAACGACCCACTGTGCCGGTACGCGGACATATTCACCAAAGCCACCAGCGGTATTCATGCCAAGGTCATACCCCGTTACGATTACTTTATCACCTACATTAAACAGGTCACTGCTTGATTCTTTTACAATGCCGGCAGTATCAATGCCTGGCGTATGGGGAAAGTTTCGAGTCACCCCTTTATTGCCTGTCGCAGATAAAGCATCTTTGTAATTGAGTGAGGAGTAGTGGACCTCAATTAGAACATCTCCCTCTGGTAGGTCACTGATAGATTGGGTTATAATAGTTCTCTCATAAGTTGATTCTGTTGTTTCGGCTACGCGCATCGCTCTATAAGTATTTGGCATTTAAAAAACTCCTTTCAATAGTTCTATATCGAACTAATGATAACGCTAAAATGGTTCGTTGTCAAACCTTTCCGACACATGTTTTGAATTTTATCCTATTGTAGTATAATAAATGTAATGACAAAAATAACGAGGTCGGTAATATGAATGATAAATATATAGTATATTTCGTAAGTAAAACTAAAAAAAGCATGATTCAATTTATTGAAGACCAATTGCTTAAAAAGGATATTGATGATATAGTGCCTTCTTATGGCAATATTTTGACAGTTCTATATGACCATGGTGGGAAGTTAAGCATGAAGGAAATTGGCGATTTGCTTGGCAAGGAGAAATCGACAATTACCACATTGGTCAATAAAATTGAGAAGCTGGGTTATGTTGAAAAAGTAAAGAGTGAAGATGATAGGCGGGTGACCTATGTCTGTATTACAGAAAAGGGCAGAGGTATTGAGTCTGAATTTGCAGACATATCTAAGGAAGTTAAAAAGACGGCTTATGATGGGTTTACCAATGAGGAAAAGAAGGAACTGTTGAGACTTCTGAAGAAACTGAAGAATAATTTTGACAGGCGTAGAACGATAAACAAGTAGGCAACAATCACGGGTCTTATAGTGGAGGAACTGTGATTTTTTTAATTATGGAGGTGTGGTATGATTCTATTGTTGTTGGATAGTATTGCTTTTACGCTTATGATTAGCCTCATTATTAGGTGGTATTTTGGTACTAAAAAGTTATTTAAGGAATCCATCAAGCACGAGTTAAGGGGGATACCAACTGAGAAGGCAGATTTAATAAGCGAAGGTGACCTTGAGGGATTGCCGGACTTAATCAAAAGTTATTTACATAATGCGAAAGTCGTTGGGACACCACGGGTCAAGTTCTTTCAAGTAGCAATGACTGGTGATATGCGTACAGAAAGAGGGAGTGCCTTTGCACCAGTTAAAGCTATGCAGTATACCTTTGTTACATCCGGCACACGGCTGTTTTATATGACGATGAATTTTAAAGGCCTCCCAATCAGTGGCTTACATCACTACAATGCAATGGGGGCATTCATGAAGATCAAGATACTTGATTTGTTTAAAGTAGCGGATCACTCAGGTGATCAGATGCAATTGACGGAGACGGTCACATATTTTAATGATCTATGTATAATGGCACCAGGCGCTTTATTGGAAGAGGAGATCGAGTGGACGGTGTTGGATGACCATCGAGTAAAAGGAAGGCTGAGCAAACATGGTCACATAGTGAGCGCGGTCTTGTCTTTTAATGACGAAGGCATGTTGGAGAATTTTATCTCGGAAGATCGCTTGTCCGTTGATGCTGACGGCAATTATGACAGTATGCCATGGTCGACGCCTATGTGTGGCTATGGAGAAGTCGGTCAGTTTTATTTACCCAATAAAGGACAAGCCATATGGCACGATCCCGATGATGCGTTTAGTTATATAAGATTGAACATTAAAGAGGTGACAATCAACGAGTAGGCATAGACTTGTTCATAGAATCTCATAGAAAAAGCTGCCGAAGCAGCTTTCATAACAAACAGTTTATATCACTGACACCATTTCTCCAACGATTTGGTTTCGGTGATTTTTTATGTGTAATTTGAGGCGACTATGAATGGCTTTTCGTTCGTTCTCATCGATGTAGCCATGTTTAAAGAGAAGTTCTGGAACAAGGCAGTCTAGCGCTCTATAAGCCCCATCATCTGTTTTTATGGCGATGCCGATGCCTTTGTCTATGATAGACATGCAAAAAACGGATTCAGCCCCTAGTTTTGCGAGGATACGACCTTTGGTTTCTTCCATGAGGATGGTGTCCAGTCGACGGGTACCAGCGACATAAAATGGTGCCTCCGTCATAGCGGTTGCGATGATCTTAAGCAAGTTTTTTCTCGGATGGTCATAGTCGCCTCCAGCTAGGTAGGCATAAGACAATGCCATGTTATAAATTGGTAATCCGAATACAGGCACACCACAACCATCAATGGCTATGTCGATGTCATTGAGGGGCAGGTCTGTCATTTCTGCAATTGTCTTTAACATCACCTGCTGAATGGGGTGATTCACATCGATATAATCATCTAGATTAATATTTTGAAGCAGGCCATAGCCAATCATTCCAACGTGCTTGCCCGAGCAAGGATTATTCCCTTGACTAAAAGGAATGTTCTCTTGTAGCAACTGTCGGTAAGCGCTTTCATACATAGGTCGTGACACACCACAATCCAAGTCATTTATGGTTTTTCCCATTTTCTTAAGCAATTGTTTGACCAGTGCAACATGACGCTTTTCACCACCGTGGGATGACGTCATCAGTGCCAATTCCTCAGTCGTTATATTGTAGGCATCAAGGCCGCCTGCTTCCATAAATGGAAGCACCTGAAAAGGTTTGGCTGATGATCGCCAAAATGTCCTTTTATCCTTAGAACCGTACGTTGCCAACACATCACCAGATGCGTTTACAATAACGATGTCTCCGCGGTGAATACTCTCTACTTTGCCGCCTCTATATACGTGTACAATTTCTATTGACATAATATCCCTCCTACAAGATGTATTAGACTTAACATTCGATAAAAATCTCTAAATTCCTTTATAATTTTTCTGATTACGTCTGTTACTACTATTTAAAAACAACTATAATGGAAGTAAGTAGAAGGGTTTCCGGACTTAGGTCGTCAGACTGGCGAGAAATGAGGAGAGTATGAAAAACATTAAAGACAAAAATAGTAAAAGAGAACCACTGATCAAAGATTTTTTTAAGCGTATTCCCTTTATAATATTAGGGTGTTTAATATTGGCCATTGGCATCAACGTTTTTATCACCCCTCACAATCTATTGTCGGGTGGGGTTTCAGGACTTGCCTTACTTGCATTCTATATGACAGGCATTTCACCAGGTATTATGTTGATTGTTCTAAACATCCCGGTATTTTATTTAGGGTTCAAAAAAGTTGATTTAGAGTTTGTGTTGATTAGTATGATCGGCATGTTTATATTTTCATTTTTATTAGGTGCGACAAAACCATTGCAAGAGTTTATGTATATAGATGACCTCTTGGCCTCGTGTATAATGGGTGGGGCCATGAATGGTATTGGAAACGGCTTCATTTTCAGACAGCGGTCATCCTTAGGTGGAAGTGATATCGTATCCATTGTCTTAAAAAGAAAGTACTCAATAGAAATATACAAATTGATGTTTGCCATCAATATTGTCGTTGTGAGTTTAGGGATGATCGTCAATTCACCTAAATTGGCTGTCTATACCCTTATATCAATGTATATAGCATCGTCGGTACTAAACATTATACTAGATGGCCTTGATCGTAAAAAAATGCTGTTGATTGTGACTGAAAAGGGAAGAGCGTGTGCAGATGCCATGATCGCCAACAGTCGTCGTGGCATTACGATAATCGACGGTGAAGGTGCTTATGCCGGGAAGGATAAGAACGTGCTTTATTGCACCGTGACTTCAAGACAGTTGGCAAGTGTAAAGAATACGATTCTTAAAACAGATCCCCATGCGTTTATTTCAGTTGTTGATGTGTCGGAAGTTCAGGGTAAAGATTTTAAACAACCCGTGTTTTAGTAAGGTAGAGAGATGAAGAAAAATATACTTAGAATAAAATACTTTGGCGTACCTGTTATTGAGTATAATGGCGAGCCCATAAAATTTCCAATGAAAAAATTAGAAGCCCTCATTTTTTATGTTGGCTATTATAAGAAAGCGGAACGTACGGAGCTTGTTAATCTTCTCTGGTGTGATAAGGGTGAGCAGATTGGGCGAAAGAATTTGCGGAATGCACTATATAAATTAAAGTCACATGTTCCAGTCGAGTTGCTTGAATTTATCAATGACCAAGTGGTGACACTTAATTCATCATTGGAGGTTCAGACAGATTTGCCCTCCGATACAGAAAATCTATCGGAGAAGGTGCTGAAACTGGATTTTTTGAGAGATTTCCATGTTAAAAACGCAGAAGCGCTAGATGAGTGGATCTCATTGAAACGAAACCAATACGCTACATTTTACAGTGATTGGTTGGCAGAAAAATATCAGTATCATAATACATTGGAAGATATTAAAGAAGAAAAAAAGTATTTAAAACTATTAATAGAGCATGATCCTTATAATGAGGTCTATTATCGACATTTGATGGCCTTGTACCTTAAGCAGCAACGTTACAATAAAGGTATTGATCTTTATAGATTTTTGTCGGAGTTGCTGGATGAAGAACTTGGTATTAGTCCTGATGCTGAAACTCAGGAGGTTTATAAAAATCTTCTTCAGGAAAAGGATGCACCTACGGACTGCAAGTTATCTTCACCGGAATCGTTCTTTGGTAGAGAAAGTCAATTAAAAGCGTTGATGCGGGTTTATCGTAAAGGCAGCCAGAACGATACCATTATCATTCGAGGGGAAGCAGGCATTGGTAAGACCCGATTAAAAGACGAGTTCCTCAATCTCATACGAGAAGAGGTATTATTGGTTGAAAGCCAATCTTATCAATTGGAGCAACATTATTATCTGAAGCCCTGGTCTAATATTTTGGATACGATTGGTCGGTTTGTTACAGATCAGGATATTCAACTGCCGGAGATCTGGACAAAGATGATTCGAACGGTATTTCCTAATTTTAAAAATGAGGAGGAGTTAGGATCGTTTCTGTTAAAAGAACAGACGGAGGTCTTAAAGTATCCAGAAATAGAAGATGCGATTGTAAAATTGTTCAACTATGTTAGTGATTTCAAAAAAATTGTTATCGGTGTTGATGATTTACAGTGGATGGATCCTTTAAGTTTGGATTTGTTAAAGGGTGTGCTCGTCAGATGTCGTACAGCGAGTGTTGTGGTTGTTGCAACCTTAAGAGAAGGGCATCAGGAAAACATTGATGACTTCATCGCGCTTCTTAACCGTACCCACCCTGTGTCAGAGATTTCGCTCAGCCGATTTTCTGAGCAGGATGTGTATACTTATGTTGAATTGGCAATGCCTGAGCGCATCAACGATGATATGAAACAGCGTATTTTCTGTGAAACAGAAGGCAACACTTATTTTCTTGTAGAGTACGTAAAGAGTCTTAAAGAAGGAAAGTCGTTACCGGATGTACTGGATGGTATGCGGGATGTATTGCGGAGTCGTCTGATGGATGTCAGCGATGAAGGGAAAAAACTCTTGAACATCATGTCCATGTTCTCTAATGATATTCCATTTGAATTGTTGAATCGTGTAAGCTCGAAGTCCGAATTGGAGCTCATTGAATTAATCGACGATTTGAAACGAAGAAATCTAATCAAAGAAATTGAACTGAATGGTCGATTGAATTACCGATTTATTCATCAAAAGATACAGGAATATATTTATAGAAATCAGTCTTCGACGGCCCGTCGTATTTTTCATATCAAGATTGCGGATCTGTTGGAAAGTAATTTGACTGGTGAAGTGATAGATAGACTGCTATACCCCAATTTGATTTATCATTATTCCAAAGGGGGCAATTTACTGAAGAGTATTCGATATAAAATCAATAATGCCCATACCTACTTGGATTTTAGCCATGAATTGATTCCGGAGAATCATCACCTTGGTGAAAGTGACAAAGCCAGTATGGTGATATCGAATGAAATGACCATGAAATTGATCACTGATATCGAACAGACCATTGAACATTTGGACATAATCGATATGTCTACAACTGATGGTAAAGAAATTATTTTAGAATTTTATCATATCAAAGGGCGCTATTTCATTCGTGAAGGGCGTTATGAAGATGGATTTGAGAGCATACAAAAAGCACTGAATCTTTGTCATCAGACAGAGAATTATGCCTATATGATGAATTGCTATTTGCAGCAAATCTATCTATGCATTCAAACCAATGACTTGAATAAGATGAAAGATCTTATCGATGAGGGCCTACAAATAGCCCAGGAGAAGAATTTTGGGAAGAAGTATGGTACAATTATGCGTCTTAAAGGATTGTATTTTCTTCTGATTAAAGATTTTGACAAAAGTCTGGAGTATCTAAATGACTCCATTGAACTGGCGGAAAAAGAGGAGCAGTCCCAATACCTTAAAGATATCAATGTCTCTGTAGTCTATAATTATATGGGTGAATTGTATCGCAGTGAAACTGAGTTTGAAAAGGCCTGTACCTTTTTTGAAAAGGCGATTACTATTAGTGAAAAACACGGCATCGTCAATGGATTGTCTACAATTTATACAAATTATGCAAAGACGCTTTATGAGCTCGGCAAGTTGGAGAAGGCTCATTTAAATGCAGAAAAAGCGATTTCAATTTTTGAATTTACCGGTATATCGTGGCGACGGTCCATTGCTGAAAACTTGTTGGTATTAATAGAATTACAACTAGGCAATGTGCAAAAAGCAGCATTGCATTACGACAATGGTGTCTGTTATGCGATGAAGATGCGCAATCCATATGAAATGGGATTTATGTATCGAATAAAATGTGAAATCCTAAATTATTATGGAGATGATGTACGGATTCAAAAAATGTTTCAAAAAGTTTTTGAAAAAAAATTATCTGAATATTTGGCGCTTGGAATCAAGTATTTCCAAAGTAGTTACGATGGATATGAAATGAATCTGTTGATGGAAATACAAAAAAAAATTGAAAAATTGTTGACAAATTGATGAGTCTCCCGTATGATTATGACAAGTAAAACAAATCATACTATTTTACTATGAATTACGAGGAAGAAGGAAAGTACCTTTTATTTTCTATCTAGAGAGAAGACGGCTGGTGAAAGTCTTTTGGGAAATGTTGGGGAAGTGCCCTTCGGAGTAGCACACCGAATTAACAGTAGGCTGTGCCGGGTTCTCCCGTTATAGAGATAGGGTATGTCAGTACTCGATGAGTGAATCACTAGATTAATTAGAGTGGAACCGCGGATATATAATCCGTCTCTAATAAGCGTAGGCTTATTTGAGACGGATTTTTTTATTTTTTAAAGCCGCAGTTAAAATAAACTGACAACCTTCAACTATTTTTTAGGAAAAGAAGGAGAGAGAAAAATGTTAAAACAAAATTCATTAGAGTTAATAGGTAAAACACCAATTGTAAGAATGGTAAAACTTGTATCAGAGGATATGGCGGACGTATATGTAAAACTTGAAAGCTTCAATCCAGGTGGAAGTGTCAAAGACAGAGCTGCTTATCAAATGGTCTTAGATGCGGAAGAAAGTGGTGAGTTAAAAGAAGGTGGCGTCATTGTTGAGCCGACAAGTGGGAATACAGGAATTGCCTTGGCGATGATTGGTAAGATGAAAGGCTATGATGTAAAAATTGTTATGCCTGATAGCATGAGTGTTGAACGCCGAAACATTATAAAGTCATACGGAGCAGAACTTATATTAACAGATGGGAAGCTAGGCATGAAAGGTGCTATTGAAGAGGCTGAAAGACTTGCGAGAGAAAATGAACAATATTATTTACCGGGACAATTCACCAATGATAGTAATGTGAAAGCCCATTATCTTGGAACGGGAGTAGAAATCTTAAAAGATATTGAAACAGTGGATGCCTTTGTAGCAGGTATTGGAACTGGTGGTACAATATCAGGTGTTGGAAAACGACTTAAGGAGGAGCAGCCGAACGTTTTGATCGTTGGTGTTGAGCCTAAGGAATCCAATATTTTATCAGGTGGCGATATTGGGCCTCACGGTATTCAAGGGATTGGCGCAGGATTTATTCCTAGGATATTAAATCAAAAGGTCATTGATGAAGTCATTGAAGTAGAGACTGAAGAGGCGAAGAAAATGACCAAAGAAGTGTTGATGACAGAAGGTTTATTCTTAGGTGTGTCATCAGCGGCAAATATTGTAGCGGCCCTTGAAGTTGCTAAGAGACTTGGTAAAGGCAAGACGGTCGTGACAATCGCGCCTGATAACGGAAGCAAATACATTTCAATGGGCTTGTATTACTAAAGCAAGTGAAGTATTAGATAGTTGAAAGAGGAGAGATAGAATGAAAGCGATTAAGGAGCATCTAAAAAATATAATGGACAATGACCCGGCAGCGAGGTCGTATATTGAAGTCTTGTTGCTTTATCCGTCAGTTCATGCAATGGCGATTTATAGAGTTGGAAACTTTCTTTATAAAAGAAAGGCGTTTTTCTTAGCCCGTCTTCTATCTCAATTCGGACGATTGTTGACAGGCATCGAAATTCATCCAGGGGCAACGATAGGCAAAGGATTTTTCATAGATCATGGTATGGGTGTTGTTATCGGTGAAACTACTGAAATTGGCAATTATGTCACTATTTATCAAGGGGTGACACTTGGTGGTACAGGTAAAGACCATGGTAAGCGTCATCCGACGCTTGAGGATAGAGTGGTCGTTGGGTCAGGCGCAAAAGTATTGGGCCCGATCACCATTGCTGCAGGCAGTAAAATTGGCGCTGGGAGTGTTGTTTTAAGAGATACACGCAAGGATTCAACAACCGTTGGTTACAAAGCGAAAATGGTACCTTTCAAGCCAAAGAATTATAAAGAAATTGTTATAGACGGTGCTCAAGAAACCGAAATATATAACGAAATGATAATATAACGAAATATGTGTTGACCGCCCTATAGGACTATGTTAAGATGGTTCTTGTTTTGTAAAAAAAATCATCTTAGGAGGTCTATATGAAAGAGAGAATTGAACGCATTTGGGCGAAATATATTATAGATGCATTATATATTGTTATCGGATGTACATTGCTGGCTTTTGCGATAACGGTTATTTTAAAGCCAAACCATCTAATTACAGGCGGTGTGACCGGTTTTTCCATTGTAATAGAAGCACTACTCGGTATACCATATACAGTGGTCTTTTATGGCATGTCACTGCTTATTCTGTTGTTGACATTTGTAACGTTAGGTATCGTGGAAGTTAGAAAAATTGTTATCTTGTCGGTTGTATTTCCAACCTTTCTTGTAATGTTTGAACATATCTTTAGTGGCATGTTTAATTTTACAGGAGGCGACCTATTTTTATCATCGATTTACTATGGCTTGATTGCAGGCGCTGGTGCAGGATTTTTCCTTAAAAGAGGATTCTCATCTGGTGGAACGGATACAATCGCAAAAGTTATTCATGCGAAATGGTTGCCGTTTATGTCAATCAGTCAGCTGGTAGCTATTGTGGACATTGTTGTAATCGGGACTTCAATAGTTGTGTTTGATTTACCGACAGCACTATATGCGATTATCACACAATTTGTCTTTATGAAATCCCTTGAAGTCGTACTATATGGTTTTGGGAATAATTTATTAAAATTAGAAATTATCAGTGAAAAAGAAGTTGAGATAGAAAAGTATATTCTAAATGATGTCAGTCGTGGTATTACAAAGTACAATATCGTTGGTGGCTATTCTAATTTACAACGAATCAAACTCGTAACAGTGTGCTCAAGAAGAGAATCGATGATGATTCGCCAAGAAATCGCTAGGATTGATCAAAGTGCTTTTGTAACCGTTACAGCAATAGCCTCAGTATGGGGTATCGGCGCAGGGTTTGATAGCATATTACCAAATGAATAGAATGATGAACAGATAAAAAAAGCATCTGCCTACATATCGTAAGCAGATGCTTTTCGTTTTTTTGATTAAGGTAATACTGGTTTATTGAGTATTGGACTCGATAGTACAATTGAAGTGCGTGTGTTGCCGACCTTTTGGATTCGATCCAATAGTCTTTCTAAATCAATCGTGTTTTCAACAACAACTGTAATGGTCATACAGTCATCGCCAGTCATATGATGACATTCTATAATGGCATTTTCAGACTTTGCAAGATCTAAGAATTGCTTGTGCATCTGAACTTTCATCTCTACGTGGATGATGGCTTTAACCAACTTACCTAGTCTTATTGGATTGACAACAGCTTTATAGCCTTCGATAACCCCACTATCCTCTAAACGGCGTACACGTTCAGAAACGGCAGGTGGCGTTAATGCAACCAATTGTCCAAGGTCCTTCATTGAGATACGTCCATCCTTTTGAAGTGCTTCTAATATTTTATAATCAGTAGTATCCATGGAACCTCCTTTTTTATTTAAGTAGTTTTCTATAAATATCTTTTTTATTTAACATATTTTATGATAACACCTTTTTTGTGTCATGTACACTTTTTTTGACTGGTGATAGAATAAATACGAAAGAGGGTATGAATAAACCAGGAGGTACTAAATATGTCTAAAGTGAAGATAACGGAAACGGTGCTAAGGGATGGTCATCAGTCATTAATAGCAACCCGCTTATCGACTGAAGAGATGATTCCGATACTTGAAGAGATGGATGCAATCGGTTACCATGCAGTAGAAATGTGGGGCGGTGCAACTTTTGATGCATCATTAAGATTCCTATATGAAAATCCGTGGGAAAGATTGCGTATTATCCGAAAGTATATGAAAAATACAAAATTGCAGATGTTATTAAGAGGTCAAAACATTCTTGGATACAAACATTATCCAGATGACGTTGTACGTGAATTTGTAAAGCGGTCAATTGGGAATGGTATTGACATCATTAGAATTTTTGATGCATTAAACGATACAAGAAATCTACGAGTGGCATTGGAAGCGACTAAAGAAGCAGGGGGCCATGCACAGGCGGCCATTTCTTATACAATTAGTCCAGCCCATACGACAGAAACCTTTGTAAACTTGGCAAAAGAAATGGAATCCATGGGTGCTGATTCGATTGCAATCAAGGATATGTCAGGATTATTGACACCTTACTATTCATATGAATTGGTTAAGGCAATCAAAGAGAGTACATCAATTCCATTAGAATTGCATTCCCATGCAACAAGCGGACTTGCAAGTATGACTTACCTAAAAGGGATTGAAGCCGGCGTTGATATTATTGATACAGCAATCTCGCCATTTGCATTAGGAACGTCACAACCACCAACTGAATCATTGATTGCAACATTAGAAGGATCAAAATATGATACTGGTATTGATTTAAAAAAATTAAACAGTATTTCCTCATACTTCAACAAAATTAGAGAGAAGTCAATTGAATCAGGTTTACTGGATAGCAAGGTGTTAGGTGTTGACATCAATACGCTTGTTTACCAAGTACCTGGTGGTATGTTGTCGAATCTTGTATCTCAGCTGAAGATGCAGAATGCACTTGATAAGTTTGAAGAAGTGCTTAAGGAAGTGCCACGGGTTAGAGAAGATTTAGGATATCCACCTCTTGTAACGCCAACGAGCCAAATTGTTGGTACACAGGCAGTGCTGAATGTTGTAACTGGTGAACGATACAAGATGGTTCCTAAGGAAGTCAAAGCATATGTTAAAGGTATGTACGGCAAGCCGACGATTGAAATCAAAGAAGAGATTGTTCAAAAGATTATAGGCAATGAAGAGCAAATTACATGTCGACCGGCAGATCTTTTAGAACCCTTACTAGGTACAGAAAAATCGAAGATGGCAGAGTTCTATGAAGAGCCAGAGGATTTATTGTCTTATATCCTGTTCCCACAACCAGCGACTGAGTTTTTCAAACATCGCCAAGCAGAACGCTATAAAATTGATGGCACGATGGTCCAAACAGAGGAGCGTGTACATCCAGTATAATATTGATTGCTGAGGCTAGTGATCATACTATAAAACACTTATAAAAAACAACTAGGAGAAATAAAATGGACCCTATAGACTGGACACTAAAAAAGTGTCTAAGTTTATAGGGTCTTTTTGTATAATTATATTGAGGTGTTAAGAATGAGCAAAAAATTATTTTCAGAAATCGAAATAGCAATCTTGAAGAAAAATCGATATGTAAAAAATATATCTTCCAAAGGAATTACATATACTGATGAGTTTAAAAGTTATGTAATTTCTGAAGTTGAGAAGGGTAACAGTTCAACAGATATATTCGAATCAGCTGGATTCGACGTCACTATGCTCGGCATATGGAGAGTTCGTAGTGCTGTTGCACGTTGGAAGAAGGCGTATCTTGAAAAAGGTGTTATGGGACTTCGTGATACTCGTAGAGATAATTCAGGTCGTCCAATGGAACGAGAAATGACTAAAGACGATATTATTCGTCATCAACAAGCAGAAATTGAATATTTGCGTGAGGAAATAGAACTTGTAAAAAAGCTCGAGCTCGAAGAAAGGAGCGTGATAAAAGCTAGCTTACCAGCTAAATATGTATATCAGATTATCAAGCGGACTGTAGATAAACTTCAATCAAAGGGATTTGTAAGCAGACTCTGTAAGGTCGCTGGAGTTTCCAGGTCTGGCTATTACAATCATCTTAGAAATGAATCAACTAGAATCAAGCGTGAAGATGTGGATCGAAAAGCGTTTGAATTAATTCAACAAGCATATGATTTTGATGGATATTCTAAGGGTTCGCGCAGTATAAGTATGACTCTAAAAGATGAGTTCGATATAATATTTAATCGAAAGAAAGTACAACGTCTGATGCGAAAATTTGGATTAGTTTGCCATATCCGTAAAGCTAATCCCTACCGTCGAATGCTTAAAGCCACTCAAGAACATCGAGTGGTTCCTAATAAATTGAAGCGACAGTTTAAAAGTGGCAATCCCTATGAAATCCTACTAACAGACATCACGTATGTACCTTTCAAAGGAAAATATCTTTACTTATCAGCTGTAAAAGATAGCATCACAAATGAAATCTTAGCTTATCATTTATCCCCCTCGCTTAAAATTGATATAGCTTTGGAAACTTTGAATCTTCTCAAAGAATCATGCCAAAACAAATTTCATTCGAATGCTTATGTACATTCAGATCAAGGTGCACATTACACGAGTCCTAAGTTTCAAGAGAAACTCAAGGAAATCGGACTTAGTCAATCGATGTCTCGTAGAGGTAACTGTTGGGATAATGCTCCCATGGAGTCGTTCTTTGGGCATTTAAAAGATCATATAGACTTTAGCACTTGCCTATATTTTGAAGATGTTGAGAATAAAATACATAAATTTATCGACCACTATAATCATCGTCGTTCTCAATGGAATTTAAAAAAGTTGACCCCTAGTAAATATAGGGATCAACTTTTAGCTGCATAGTTTTTTATAGTGTCCTTGACCTTGGGTCCATTTTAAAATTCTAGTTGTTTTCTTTTTTTTTGTTATTGACAAAAAATGGAAAAGGTTTAAAATTATACACAAGGAGAATGAAATGGGAAAAAATGTAATTATCGTATGGGATAAGTATAGTTCCTTTGTGGAAGGATTAAAAAAGTACGTCGAAAGCTGCGGAAAAGGTATAGTTATTCCAATTGAAAATATCGACGAAATACATAATGTGGCTTATGACTATTTTCTGATCGCCAGTGATTTTAAAAAATGTCTCCCTCTGGAGGATCATAGAGTATATGCCCTTGTGGATCAGTTGACGGATAGTAATAATCATAAAGAAATATCCAGGTTTACAAGTGGAAATCAAATACTTCATAAATTGTATACTGAGAATCCACCTGGTGAGTCTAAGAGGGTGACCCTTTTTTCAATGGCGGGTGGAACTGGGAAAAGTGAACTGGCTGGAGGTATCTGTCATGGGCTTCTACAGAATGGTTGCTTAGCCTTGTATATTGATCTATCAACGGATGCTGGGTGTGTAGAACAAGATATCGATTTATCCTTATTGATCTATTATTTTCATCGACATCAAGAGGTACCCACTGTTTTATCAGAGAGGATAAAAGAAAAACTGTTGTCGCCAAAGGGCCTTGTGAATTGTACGTTAAATATGCCTGAGGACAGAGTATATCTTACTGCAGATGTACTGGAAACCTTGATAGAATGGTTAGCAACTGCATCCCCAAATCGCTGGACCATTATTGAATCTCCTTGGACTTATAATGAGCATTTGGCGTTGCTTCTGAGGTGGTCGTCATATCGTTTGCTCCTAACTGATTCTAGGCATTCGAGCGATAAATGTAAAAAATGGCTTCATCATTATCAACAACTAATCAATAATGATAAAGCCTTTTACTGCATACGTAATAAATCGAGCAAAGAAATCTTAGGTGATGATATCTTGTGCGTGCCAATATTTGACATAGGCAACGTTAAAAGGGGGATGAAACAATGGGTAAACAAATACCTTATGACACATTGGATGAAGCGATAAATTGCGTAATGAATAAGATTGACATGAAGGAAGCGTCTGAAAGTGAAGACATTAAAGCGATTATTGAGGAAACCATATTTCAGTTACCAATGTATCAGACCTATTCTCTGGTTGAAAAAGGTGAAATTGCAAAGGTGTTATTTCATAGGATGTGTGCATATGATGTTCTTCAACCGCTTCTAGAGGAGAGAGAAGTCACTGAAATTATGTGTAATGGCTACAACAAAATTTTTGTGGAACGATATGGTGTGTTACATAAAACGGATGTGACCTTTAGTGATGAACAACACTACAGAGCACTATTGCAGCGAATAGCAGCAGATGTCAATCGGAAAATAGATTTCTCATCACCTATTGTAGATGCACGATTAATGGATGGTTCAAGGGTGAATATTGTATTGAATCCAGTTGCTATCAACGGACCGATACTGACCATTCGAAAATTTAGTAAAAGAGTCTTTTCTCTTGAGGATTTACATTCGATGGAAAGTCTTTCAGAAGCTGGACTTGAAATATTGCGCACCGCCGTTCAAAACCGACTGAACATATTTATTTCCGGTGGTACTGGTTCTGGAAAAACGACCTTGTTAAATGCCTTATGTAGAGAAATTGATGAAGTAGAACGTATTATAACGATAGAAGACAGTGCAGAAATAACCATCGAAAGCGTAGAGAATGTCGTGACCTTAGAGAAAAGAAATGCGAATCTTGAAGGGGTTGGCGAGATATCAATAGCTGAACTAATAAGGACAGCATTAAGGATGCGGCCAGACAGAATTATTGTTGGAGAAATAAGGGGAGCAGAGGCAATAGATATGTTACAAGCGATGAACACAGGTCACTCTGGTTCCATTAGTACAGGTCATGCCAACAATACTTTGGATATGTTGAGGCGAATAGAAACAATGGTCTTAAGCGGTTTAGAAATTCCTGTTGATGCCATAAGGCAACAAATAACCTCTGCTATCGACATTATTGTCCATACAGAACGGCTAAAGAATGGGCTAAGGCGTATTGCATCGATTGACCGACTGATCGGCCATGATAAAGCAGGCTATATACTGGAAAGTGTTGTGATAGAGGGGACGTCGTAATGGGTTATGAGTCATATGAATTTACAAAGATGGAATGGTGTTTGTATACCATAAAAGGAAGTTTTGGAATTATAACCGTGACCTACCTTATGTATAGGAATATTTTTGTGTCACTAGCCTTTCTCCCCCTGCTAATACTCTATTACCAGACGGTCCAAAAAACACTGATTCAAAAAAGAAAGAAGCAATTGATTCTTGAGTTCAAGGAATTTCTTTATAGTATGATTATCTGTCTAGGATCAGGTTACAGCATTGAAAATAGTTTGCCTCATATCATAAAGGACATGGATGTGCTCTATCCAGAAGGGGGGCTGATGCGTGCAGAAATTCAATTGATTCATAGACGTGTCGCATTAGGGGAATCGACGAGTAGCGCCTTCAAGCAGTTTAGCGATCGTGCTGGCTGTTCAGCTATATCATTGTTTACAGCATCGTTAAACATTGGCATACAACAGGGTGGTAATCTAGTGGAAGTATTAAAAGAGAATAGCAATATGATTATTGACCAAGTACGAACCCAACAGGAAATTGAAGTGCTCATTGCAGAGAAAGAGTTTGAACTAAAATTTCTGAGCATGTTTCCATTTCTTGTCATTGCATTGCTTAACTATACGGCATCAACATTTATGGATGTCTTATACGTGACATGGATTGGACGTGTGGGAATGACTATAGCGATGATGATCATTGGATTGGGGATATTCATCGGCAGGAAATTGGTGAATCAATATGTATAGTGCTAAGAGACTCAATATATGGTGTTGTGGTGAATTACTGTATCGTTTTCTCCCCTTACCGAAAAGTTACAATATTAAAGTTGGGAATATGCTGTTACAACTTTATGGTCACAGGGAGTATGTTGAAAGAATAAAGCGGTTCTGGATAAGAAAATTCGGCATACACTTATATGTAGTTATAATGACAATTGCTGTGACTTACAAGGAAAGCCCAACAGTTGCATTGGCTGGAATCACTTTTGGACAAATAGGAACACATTATTATATACATGAAAAATTGAAGGAAAGGTCAATATCACATAGACAGAATATTATTGAAGGTTTTTTTGAATTTTCGTCGCTGTTTACATTGATGATCAATGCAGGATTAAATTATAAAAATGCACTCCACTATAGCATTGGAGATCATCAGTTTTCACCTTATCTTCGAAATGCTTTGCAGAAAATGTCTTCGGGAACATCAGAAATAATAGCATTTGAAGAAATTCCAGTTCTATGTAGAGAAATGGTTATAACGCGATACTTTGCGTGTATTACTAAAGGCTTAAGACATGGGAATCGACATTTGCGTAAGGATTTACAACAAATCACAACTGAGAATTGGCAGGAAAAATTGAATTTGCACAGGAAAAAAGGTGAGACATTAAAGACAAAGTTAGTGTTGCCACTGATGTTAATATTTGTCGGTATATTGATGATACTCTTACTGCCAGTGATGATTCAATTTCAACTGATGATGTAAGGAGGAAAAAATGAAATTAAGAGAGTTTTTAATTGAAGAAGATGGTATGGGGACGGCTGAAGTCGTTATCATTGCAGCGGTCTTAGTTGCTGTTGCCTTGATTTTTAGAACACAGGTCACTGAATTTGTAGAAGGAATGTTAAAAAAGGGTTTGGATCATGAAAAAATTGTTATTGAGAACTCAGCCAATTAATTTGATAAGAAGGTGAAACCATGAAAACGGAGCTTGTTATTGATCTAGAATCGGATGTAGATATCTTTCAACAAGGTGTTATCGCAAATAATGTGATTCCTGGATTATTACCGGTAGTGTACGAAGGTGATAGGATTATCGCTCAAACAAATGGATTGATATCTTTAGGAGTCTATTTACAAAGTCATACGTTGACAGTGACTGTCTTTAAGGAATTAATGGAAAGTTACCTGGGAATCATTGAGGACAGCTTGCTTTATTATTTAGAGTGGAATAACTATTGTATTGAAGCGGACAAAATGTTTATTTACCCAGACGGATCAGGATTACAGCTTATTTACAGAGCTATTAAATCTGATCACAACGATGGCTGTCCCATTAAAAAATTACTATACGATGAGATTATACCATTTGCTAAATTCAATCGTGAAGAGGATTGGACATTTCTTATTGATGGTATAACAACACTGAACAGCATTTCATATACCTTGGGGCGATTAGATGTTCTATACGAGGCATTTTTGTTAAGGGAAAGTGACCACTTACCCTTAACAAAAGTAGAAGAGGAGCAAACTAGATATACGCAAAAGAAAGATTCTATTCTCACTCGGTTCAAAAATTTAAGTATAGGAAAGAAGCAAAAGTTAGAGGCAAAAGAGGATACAGGCTCGTCGAATGGGACTGTTATCCTGAAAGCGCAAATATACTCAGTAGAATTAAGTCCTTGTGATAAAAGATACTCCCCTATCAAGGCAGAAGATAGATCGTTGATTATCGGCAGAAATAAAAAGGCTGCTGATATTATACTTAATGCTATGGATATTGGTAAGCTTCATGCAGAACTCATTCGTGAAAAAGACCACTATTATGTGAGGGATCTCAACTCCTTAAATGGCACTTTTGTGAATAATGTTAAACTTCTCCCCTATGAAATGAAAGAAATATGCGAAGGGGATGATGTTGCTTTTTCATCTATAGAATATAAGGTTTGTTTATGCTAGAAAATATCATAATTACTGGTGGCAGTCTATTAATTGCTACATTTTTTGATGCTAAAACAAAAAAAATACCTAATTTGTTCAATTTATTTTTGATACTATTTGGTCTGTATTTTAGTATAACTATAAATGATATTACTATCATGAAAAGTTTGTGGATTGTTATACGAGGGTTCATTATAAGCTATCCCCTGTATTACTTGCAAGCTCTGGGTGCTGGAGATGTAAAATTATTAATAGGCATTAGTTCATTTTTATCTCTAAATAACTGGCTTATGCTAATATTAATATCATTGTTGCTTGGAGGTATTTTATTTGCATTTCGTTTATTAAGAATAAATGAATTTAGCGTAACGAATTTTCACTATTATCGTTTCACACATTTCATTTTGTGGGCATACTTCATTTTATTAATTCTTTTTAAAAATTAGGCATATATTTCACTTTGGTTAAAAATTAACGTATAATACTCTTATATAACTTATATAATGAGGGGATTAATATGCAATTTTTAAAAGAAGAACTAAGGGTTAAAATTTTAGAAAGTGCCACTAATGAATTTTATGACAAAGGCTATGGAAAAGCATCGATGAGAACTATTGCCAAGCATTCGGGGATAACGGTTGGCAATATTTATCGATACTTTGATGGAAAAGAGGCTTTGTTTGAAGCAGTGGTTAATGAAGCGTACGAACGTTTCTATGAAATTGTCAGTTCAGACGTGGACGACGAAATAATCAAATCAAATGATGATAATCTTTTTGAAATCATGAGAAACAAAATCATAACTGCATTAGTGGAATGTGTTTCTGAGAAAAGGATAGAACTATTGATTCTTCTAAGGGGTGCAACAGGCACAAAGTATGAATTAATGAAGGAAGATTTTTATAAGTTGATTTATGGCAAGGTGATATTACATTTCGAACATAATTTCAATGGTACGAAGAATAATGATCATGTCATATTCATTACAGGTGTTATCTCAAGAAGCTGTGTCGAAGGTTTAGTAGAATCGATTATTCGATACCAAGAACCTGAAGCGTTACAAGCAAGCATGGAAATGATTTTTGACTATTATTTCATTAATTTCGATGAGCGATTTAGTCATTTGTCAAAAAAATAGATTCTGTTATAATTGATAGGTGTGTTGTCACAAATTGAATCTATAGGAGTGTAAAATGAAAAACGATATTAAAAGTGTATTGTATTCAGAAGAAGTGTTAGCAGCGAAAGTTGCTGAAATTGGAGCTAAAATTACGAAGGATTATTTGGGGAAAGATCTTCTTGTGATAGGTGTACTCAAAGGTGCAAATATTTTCTTAGGAGACTTGGTACGTAAAATCGACTTACCGGTTCAAATAGATTTTATTGCAGCATCGAGTTATGGTTCATCAACTGAGAGTTCTGGTGTTGTAAGAATTTTAAAGGATTTAGATTACAGTATTGAAGGTAAGCATGTAATGATTGTTGAAGATATTATCGATACAGGTCTTACATTACATTATTTACTTGATAACTTTAATTCAAGAAATCCTGCGAGTTTATCAGTTTGTACCCTGTTAGATAAGCCTGAAAGAAGAAAAGTTCAAATTGATGTCGCTTACAAAGGTTTCGATATTCCTGATGAGTTTATTGTCGGATATGGTATTGACTATGATGAAAAGTACAGAAACCTGCCTTATATTGCTACGCTTAAACCAAAAGTTTACGAATAAAAAACAAAGTAGTTATAACAATTAAAAAATTAAGCTGTAAATAGTCTACAAAATTGTTTGTAGGCTATTTGACTTTTATACTGTATACAATATAATAATGAGTGATGATATTGTTAGGAGGCTTTTATTTATGGAAAAAAAATTAGTACCAGTAGGATTATCTAACCGTCACTGTCACTTAAGTCAAGCTGATATAGACGTATTATTTGGCGAAGGTTATGAATTAACTAAATTCAAAGACTTAAAGCAACCAGGTCAATTTGCCTGTGTAGAAAAAATTGAAGTGGTAGGACCAAAAGGCGCTTATAAAATGCGTGTTTTAGGACCTGCTAGAAAAGCATCACAAGTTGAAGTTTCTGTTACAGATGGCTTTACTTTGGGTATTAAACCACCAGTAATGGGTTCAGGCTCACTTGACGGTACACCAGGCGCAAAGCTTGTAGGACCTAAAGGTGAAGTTGAAATAGAATGTGGTGTTATTGCTGCGGCAAGACACATTCATATGACACCTGCTGAAGCAACTGAATTAGGCGTTGAAGATAAGCAATTAGTAAATGTTAGATTTGGCGGCGAAAGAGCTGTTGTGTTTGAAAATGTTTTATGTAGAGTCAACAAAGACTTTGCCCTTGAGTTCCATGCAGATATCGATGAAGGTAATGCTGCTGGACTTAAGAATGGAGATGTTGTAGAAATCATTGGATAGATTTCTGCAAAGGGGCATTCGTCCCAAATAGTAGAGGTGAAAAAATGAGTTTAGCAAAGTATATTGATCACACGGTATTAAAACCAGATACAACTAGAGAGGCTGTTATCAAGGTTTGTGACGAAGCAAAAGAATATGGATTTTTCTCAGTATGTGTTAATCCATACTATGTTTCGTTGGTAAACGATCAATTAAATGGATCAGACGTTAAAGTAACATCAGTAATCGGATTTCCTTTAGGAGCAAGTATTTCTGAAGTAAAAGCGATTGAAACAACAAAAGCTATCGCTGATGGTGCAGATGAAATTGATATGGTTATCAATGTGGCTGCACTAAAGAACAAAGAGTTTGATTATGTTCTGAATGACATCAAGGCAGTTGTTGAAGCGTGTAAAGGTAAAGCACTTCTTAAAGTGATTATCGAGACTTGTCTTCTTACAGAAGAAGAAAAAGTAAAGGCATGCGAACTTTCAGTTCAAGCTGGTGCTGATTATGTTAAGACATCTACTGGTTTTAGTACTGGTGGAGCAACTGTTGAAGATATTGCTTTAATGAGAAAAGTTGTTGGACCTGAAATTGGTGTTAAGGCATCTGGTGGTGTTAGAACTACTGATGATGCAAAAGCGGTAATTGAAGCAGGTGCTTCGAGAATAGGTGCAAGTTCATCAATTGCTATCGCAACTGGTGGCGTATCAACTTCTGATTACTAAGCTACTATTTTAAGATAATCCCTATAACCATGACGCAAGTTAAGGTTATAGGGATTTTTAGGTTGAGTTTTCGAAGAAAATGAGTAAGGTGCAGATTGCTCGATGCAATCTGCTCTTATTTTACATATTATTGTTGCTTTGTTCAGAGATTGTTCACAATTATCCAGTATTCTATTAGTATCAACATATTGTATGATAAGCATTTTTCATATAAAATAAGAGTAACATTGATTGATTATCGAAAGGATGACACTAATGAATTATTATAATATATCTGGACTAAATGGATGTTTAACGTTGATTATTATAGGCATGGTTTTTATGTTCTTGTTAAAAGTTTTTACAGGCTTTATTATGGCGACACTGCCATTTTGGGTGGTACTTGGAATAATGCTTGTCTTTAGAAATCTATATAGAACATATATTGGTACAAGAAAACCGAATGTGACTGTAGAGGAAGAATATGAATCAACTGATTCTCCATCTTATGAAGAACCTCAAGCTTTTGATCCTAATGAAATAAGCAGAGATGCTGAAGATGTAGAATTTGTAGAATATGACGAAACGGATGAGTAATGAGATGAAACCGCCCAATGGCGGTTTTTTTATGTTGCTGGCGCGCCCTACCGGACGAGCTTAAGAGTTTACCATCCTCGATGGATGGTAAAACTTATTAGGTCTAGTTTTCAACGGCTATGAGGATAAGTCAAAATAGGATATAATAGAGCCAGAAATTATATTTGGAGGATGACTTGAAAGAGTATCGCATTTTTACCAATGAGCATGTTAAAAAATTAAATAGCGCGACGATTATGCAAATTGTCAGTGAATATGGACCGATATCAAAAATTGAAATTTCGAGAATGACAGGACTAAATCCAGCTACGATTACAAATCTAACAAAAGAGCTGTTTCAGAAGAATTATATAAAAATGGTTGGTGAGGATAAGTCCACTGGTGGTCGAAAACCAGTGTTGCTCGATCTGGATGATGAATACTTTTTTTCAATTGGTGCGACATTGCGAAAGGATGAGATATATTTTGCGGCTATAAACTTAAAAGGCGATATTATAGCGAAGTTACGCATTCCTTATGATGGAGCGGATTATTTATATGATTTTATAAATTTGATTGATGAAAGTATAAAGCGCCTTAAACGACTATGTTTAAGAAGCTACAAAGAACTATTTGCAATAGGATTAACGACAGATGGCATCATCGATAGTGAAAAGGGTATATTGATTGATTCACCCTATGTTAAGTGGAAGAGACTGAATATAAAACACGTCTTTGAAAATGCTTTTGGAGAACGTGTATTTTTTGATACGCGGGCACGGTCGATGCTTGTTGCTGAAAAAATATATGGATACGGAAAAAACTGTGGGAATTTAATAACGGTAGATATAACCGATCAGATTTCAGTTGGAATATTGGCTGACCATCGTTTAATTAACGGGAATAATTTTGGTGCTGGTGAGCTATCTCATATTAAGGTATCAAATAAAAATAAATGTATCTGCGGAAAAGTCGGGTGTTTAAGTACTTTTATTACTGATAAAAGTTTGGAAAAAAGATTTGAAACTCGGATTATAAATGGTGATGTATCCCAATTGATACAAAGTGCCGAAGGTGAGCCAATTACTGCATCGGAAATATATCAGGGGGCTGATCAAGGTGATGTCGTTTGTAGTCAGGTAGTCCGCGAAACAGGTAAATATATAGGGAGAGGCTTGTCTTATCTAGTGAATATTGTAAATCCAGAAATGATATTCATATCTGGCGCCTACTCAGCGACCAATGTTATGAATCGTGAAATCAATAAAGGGATTGCCGATTACTCTTATAATAAAAATCTGAATCAAGTCTACATAGGAGAAAGTAGCTTCAGAGAAGATGCTGAAATAATGGGTGCGAGCACTCTTGGATTTAAGGAAATATTTTTTTACGAGTAATTGGCCCTATTAAATAATTCTATGAATAAAAAAAGATAATAAAAAATATAAGCTTTCGGGCTTATATTTTGTTTTAGAAGATTTTTTTGATAAGATAGGGAGTGAAGTTAATTTAGGAGGCGACGATGAAACGTATATATTTTGATAATGGTGCAACCTCATTTCCAAAAGCTCCAGGAGTGGGTGATGCGGTTCTTGAATCTATAAATAATGTTGGTGGGAGTGTTAATAGAGGTGTTAGTAATGAGTCTATGAAGTCAGAGTATGTCGTATACGAGACACGCGAGTTACTTTGTGAAATTTTCAATTTCTCATTACCGGAAAATGTTATATTCACTAAGAATGTAACAGAAAGTATCAATCTTATTTTGAAATCTTTTTTGCGCAGTGGTGACCATGTCATTGTAAGCTCAGTCGAGCACAATGCAGTTATGAGACCGCTACATATACTAGAAAATCAAGGTGTAAAGGTTACAAGAATACCTGTGACGGTTGATGGAGAATTATCCTTGGAGACTTTGGAAAAAGCAATAATACCTGAGACACGTTTGATTTTGATGACACATGCATCCAATGTGACAGGTACAGTTTTACCAATTGAAGCGGTGGGGGATATTGCACAAAAACATCAAATAAGGTTTGTTGTAGATGCGGCTCAAACTGCAGGGCATAGAGTAGTTGATATGAAGAAAATCAAATGTGATGCCCTCTGTTTTACAGGACATAAGGGTTTGCTTGGACCACAAGGAATTGGTGGTGTACTGATTTCTAAAGAGATGGTTGAGGAAATGTCATCTTATATAGAAGGTGGTACCGGTAGTAAATCGAATTCAGAGATTCAACCAGGCTATATGCCTGATAAATTTGAATCAGGAACACCGAATATTCCTGGCATTTATGGATTGAATGCGGCTTTGAGATACCTAAAGGAAACTGGCATACAGATTATCCATAATAAAGAAGAGGCTTTGGTCACTGCACTTGTTGAAGCCGTCAGTGAAAAGTCACTAGGTGTATTTATTGGTCCGAAGGATAAGAATAAAAGGAGCAATGTGGTGTCTATTGATTTTATAGGCTATGATAATGCAATTATTTCGAGTGCTCTTGTACATGAATACAGCGTAGCAAATAGATGTGGTATGCACTGCGCACCGTCGGCACATCAATCTTTTGGAACTTTTCCTCAAGGAACTGTGCGATTAAGTGTCAGTCATTTCAACACATTTGAGGAAGTAGAACAAGTTGTACAGGCGATTGATAAGATATTGACGGCATATTAGAATCAAAGGGGGATGTGAAGTGAATAATAAAAAGAATATCGTTCGCATGCTTATTGGATTTTTCGGATTGTTTTTTTTAATAGCGGTTGTATTTTCATTTTTGAGTAAGCCAATTATGGGGAGTTCACTCATTGATATTGTAGGATTTTCTCAACAGGAAGATGTTGAATTCCAAACAGCAGGTCAGGAAAGATTTTTTTATGAAAAAAAGTATACAATAACGGATAAGGAATTCTCTATATTAAATCAAAGTAGGGATATGGGCGTTTTGGTTTATCGTGTCCCTGGATATTATTACGAAGTGGAAATCAATGGCCATACCATAGGGAAGGTCAGTGATGTGAATCATAAGGGGAGTAACATCTGGAATAATGCCTATGCATTTGTTATTGACCACCAACTTATTAAAGAAACGAATATACTGAGCATCAAAGGGGAATCTGCTTCAGCATTTAACAATAATATGTTTAAGGTTTACCTAGGCCGTTATGATAAGATTTCAAAAATATATACAACGCATCGCGTGATGTTTCAATATTACTTAATTATCTCAATTGGCTTTATTATAGCCTTGGGTATTGCTATTATTTTGATAAAATCATCTAGTGATTACGGTCAAAAAGGATACATCTGGATGGCGATAGGCGCAATGTTATTCAGTTTGTATTTAGTGGATTACATTGAATTCTGGAGTATACCAATATCGAAGTTATATTTTAGGAAACTGACCATACTCTGCCTGTTTACTGGTATTGGTATGTTTGGTGTGGGACTTGGTAAGCGATTTAAATCACAGGTCTTGAGGCGGTTTGCCTATGTTGTTATTATGACTGGACCTGTATTGTTGATGATGGCTCATACATTCCCAGGATTTAAAGTGGTCTATTCATATGCATCGACTGTTTTGTTGATTCTTCAGGTACTGATATTGTACGCACTGATTCAAGTACGAAATGATATTGAATTTGGAAAAACATTGGCATTTGGTGCAATGGTTATGGTTATAACAACAGCCATAGATGTATATGGTATGATCAATAATCTGGAAACGACTAAAATGAGTTTGTATAGTATTGTTGTATTAATGGATAGTATCCTGACGATTTCTGTTTATCATTTGTCGACTGATTATCAGGAAATTCAAAGAAATGCAGCGAGTAAAGAAGAAGAAGTTAATTTGCTAATGGAAAATATGTATCGTGACACATTGTCCGACTATTATAATTTTAAGTACTTTGAAGAGTGTGCAATTCATGAAGATGGCTTATTGACAATTACATTTTCTCGATTTGATGCATTGGATGCTGTAAAAAATAATAGAGGTATTGAAGTGGCGAACAAGGTATTACTGGAGACTTACAAAATTTTTGAAGAAGTCTTTACACCTTATGGGACCTTTTATGTTGACGGCGCTGGTCAAGTCATAGGGAAATTTATTAATGTTCATACTGAAGATGCATATAATATGCACGAGAAGGTAAGAATTAAAATAATGCAGTCAGATGAAATCAGGGAGTTGTGTGGATATTTACCCTATACGGTGACAACGGGTATTTCGACGCGAATAGATGAAGAAGCACATAATGACCTCCTTCATCATGCGAATATAGCCATGCTGAATGGGGAGGGTCACGGTAGAAATCAAACAACGATTTTCAAACCGAAGTTTTTGGAAGAGGATTTTGGTGAACAAGAAAATCATCATTTAATGCTTAATTTTGTTTATACAATCATTCATACCATTGATGCGCGAGACCGCTATACGAGTAGACACTCTGAAGAAGTCTCTAAATATGCTGTAATGATTGGTGAAAAACTTGGTCTTGATGAAGACCATCTGAATGTACTGAAAATTGGTAGTATGCTTCATGACTGTGGTAAGTTGGGCGTGTCTGATCTAATTCTCAATAAAGTGGATCCTTTAACGGATGAAGAGACACGAATTATAAGAAACCATCCAATTGTTGGATTCCAATTAACGAAACAGATTTTTAAGGATGATCGCATATTGAATTGTATTAAATACCATCATGAACGATTTGATGGATCTGGATATCCAGAAGGATTATCAGGTAAGGAGATACCGCTTGAGGCTAGGATCGTTTCTGTCGCAGATGCTTATCATGCGATGATTTCCAGTCGGAAGTATGGCGATCTATTGAGTCATGAAATGGCCTTTGATGAGTTACACAATGGAACCGATAAACAATTTGATAAGGCTTTAGTAATGGCTTTTAATCAGTGCTTTGACTAGGTAGAATGAAAATAATAACAAAAGACCTCAACTATTCTTTAAAGAATAGTTGAGGTCTTATTTATTTGCCAGCACGGCCTACTGGACGTGCTTAAGAGGCTGACCTTCTCGATGGTGGTCACCGCTTATTGTATGAGAGTCTCTTTAGCCGTCAAGAAGATTTCCTAATGTTCCTAATACGCTGCCTTCACCTTTGGAAGAGCCGCCTACAGAAGGGGCGTTAGCAATAATTCTATCAGCTAATTTACTGAATGGTAATGATTGAATCCAAACCGTACCTGGTCCTTGTAAGGTTGCGAAGAATAATCCTTCACCACCAAATAAAGCACTTTTTACATTACCGACAAATTGAATGTCGTAGTTTACTGTTTGTGTTAATGCCACAAGACATCCTGTATCTACTTTTAACATTTGTCCATGAGCCAATTCTTTTTTGATGATTGTACCACCGGCATGAACAAATGCAAGTCCGTCACCTTCAAGTTTCTGCATGATGAAGCCTTCGCCACCAAAGAAGCCAGTACCAATTTTCTTTTGGAATTCGATACCAACAGCTGTTCCTTTTGCTGCACACAAAAATGCATCCTTTTGACAGATTAATTTCCCATTGTGTTCAGCTAAGTCAATCGGAATAATTTTTCCAGGATATGGAGACCCGAATGCTACGTGAGAGATATCATGACCAATATTCGTAAATTGCGTCATGAATAAACTTTCTCCTGTCATCATTCTTTTGCCGGCACCCATTAATTTACCCATCATACCGCCACTTTGACTTTGTTCTGAACCGTCTCCGAAGATTGTGTCCATTTCAATATCTTGATTCATGTAAATCATTGAACCAGCCTCAGCGACAACACTTTCTCTTGGGTCTAATTCGATTTCTACAAACTGCATATCATCGCCGAATAATTTGTACTCGATTTCATGGGATCTTGCCATAAAAACGCCTCCTATTAAAAAATTTTATTTTTGATATACTAATTATATAATTAAAAATACAAAATGAATATTATAAATGTATTAAATGCACGGAATGAATATTATGGAGAGGTTAATATGGTGTTATTGGGACTATAATTATGGGGTGGGGAAATGAAAGTAGTATCATTAATTGGAAAAAATCAAGACAGACTACTAGAATGTGCAGGGACTTTGGCAGAAGTATTTAATCGTAAAGAATTAAAAGTAGGCTTGTTTATTGATAACGAGGAAAGTCACCAAGAAAAAGGCTTGTTTCATGGTAGTGTGAAACGCTATGAAAACAAAACAATTTTTGAAGTGGGCGAAGCATTTGATTTGGATAATTTAATGAGTTTTTGCAGTTGTGATTTTTTGTTGGGAATTAATCTAAAGTTACCCCAAATACCAAAAGTCTATGTTGAACCTGAGGAAATTGACCCTATTTATAGAGAAGATACTATTTGTATGATCGACTCCAAATTAAATACACCTATTGGACAAACACTCCCAAATTTTGATATAGCCGTTGACGGTGAATCCATTGTGTCCTATTTATTGTTAAATAGCACTGACATGATCAGCAATAAAAATATTGAACTAAACGAAGAGTTTGTCAAATATGCAGATACAGCGCAAAAGAACGTTGCGGTTGTTAAAATAAAAAGTAAGTATGGATATGAGATGAATTGTATCAAAAAGACTTTTACATCGTTTGAAAATGCAGATCGGGAAGCTGTTTATGCCGGTATTTTAAATTCGTCTTTGAAGGTTTATCCTCCAGTTATAGACGTAGTAAATGCTGTCCTCTATAGAGAGTTTGTTGATGGTGACAAGTTAGATCAAGTAATGAGTCAATATACCTCTGACGAAGGGGAACGGGCATTTTATTACTTAGAATCAATTGTTTTGAGTGTCATTGATACGATGAACTTTATTCATAATGAATTAGAAGATCATTATGGGGAGGTGTATATACTTGGTGGTGTTCAGTTCACCAATTTTTTAGTGACTGAGGATACGGTTTATTATCTTGAACTCGAAAAAATTGAGAAGGGCGACAGTGTAAAAGATTATGAGTATTTCGCAGCATATCTGCTGGAAACTGAAAGCATTAGAACAAATGATAAAAGACATTTAATTAATAGCATCATAAACTATGTTAACAATAGTTTTTATTATAAGAGAGAATTGAAATGGACAGGCATTGAAGACGCTTTTCGGACATTGGAGATCGGAGGACATTATGGAGGGGACAGCACTTCATAGAAAAAATTTTTATAAAACGATGATTACAATAGGGGCACCAATTGCATTGCAACATTTGATTGGTAGTTCTTTGAATTTAGTGGACACCCTAATGATTGGTCGTTTGGGAGAAGATGCAATAGCTGCGGTTGGTATAGCTAACCGCTTGTTTTTTTTGTTTATTTTATTTATATTTGGGGCCTATAGTGGCTGTGGTGTATTTACAGCTCAATATTGGGGGAAGAAAGATAAGGCCAATATTCAGCGTATTTTAGGGATTATGTTGTGGTTTGGATTGGGATTTAGTATGTTGTTTACAGCGATGGCATTTATTATACCCAAGCAGATCCTATCGCTATTCAGCAGAGACCCTCTTGTACTGACATTGGGTGTTCAGTATTTGCGTATTGTCGCAATATCTTATATCATGACAGCGATTTCGTTTGCATATTCCTTCAGTTGTCGGTCGGTTCACAGAACGACACTACCAATGGTTGTCAGTATTATAGCATTAAGTACAAACACTGTGCTCAATTACATACTTATATATGGTAAATTCGGTATGCCCGCGATGGGGGTTCAAGGCGCTGCGATTGCGACGACAATTGCACGAACCTTGGAAATGATTCTACTGCTGGTTTTTATTTATAAAGATAAGCAACATCCACTTGTCGGTCCATTTAGAGCTTATTTTGACATTCACAAGGATATGGTTATGAATGTTGTAAAAACCGGAACGCCTGTATTTGTGAATGAGGCAACATGGGCCCTCGGGAATGTTGTCTATTTTATCGCTTTTGGATTTTTAGGAACAGAAGCAGTTGCAGTCGTCCAAATATGTTTTACGGTCAGTGACTTTTTTCAAGCCTTGTTTATGGGGATCAGTAGTGCTTGCGGGGTAATGATCGGAAATGCAGTAGGGAATGATGAACAAGAAAAAGCCGTACTTTATTCTGTGGAATTTATTAAGTTGACCATCGTTTTCTCTATGGTCATTGCTGGCTTATTATATTTATCTAGACCGATTATTCTGATGCTTTATAGTACATTGTCGCTTGTGACTCAGAATATGTTGATGACAACACTTGCGGTTATTGCTTTTTATCAAATTCCCAAAATGTTTACATTCACCATGATTGTTGGGATTTTAAGGGGTGGTGGCGATACGCGGTTCTGTATGTATTTAGATTTGTTATCCGTCTGGTTGATTGGTGTTCCACTTGGGTTCATAAGTGTATTGGTGTGGCATTGGCCGGTGCATATGGTTATAGGCGCTGTTTATTTTGAAGAGATATTAAAGGTATTCGTGACCATGCCAAGATTTTTTAGCAAGAAATGGATTCATAATGTTATAGAGTTCAGTTATCAAGAGGAATAAGATACATTAAAATATCGTTGAACAAAGTAAGACTTCACATTTATGACTTGGCTGTTCAGTTGTGGCCATCAACTGATCTAGAGAGTCAAAATGTGAAGTCTTTTTATTATCAACGTATTTTAATTATCTTAAATGGGTTGAATATTATTTCAATCCGTACATCAACAGATTCTTGGCCATTTGTACTTCTACTTGATCTTCGTCGATTAAGTAGGAGAGTATGGAGCCAACGGAGCTCATTCCAAACAGGTATTCCTTGTAATTTAGTGTTAAAGAGAGTTTGTCCATTAAAAAGGCCATTAATTGCTCTTTGGTGTGAGGCGTTTTCAGGTGGCTTAATACAAGTTCTATACACTCATCAAGAACAACTTTGTTTTCTTCTGCAAGTGAGAGGCAGTCTGCCTTTGTAATCACTTTACGACCATGCCCTGTAACGCAGTAATCGAAAGCTGCCTTCTCTAATTTCTTAAAGCCCTCGTATTGGCCGCTAATGCTGTAAAGTAAGGGCAATCTAAATTTTGTTAGTATTTCAGATGGAATTAAGGTATCCCCTAGAAATAATACTTTATCTGATGTAATAAGACCGCCAGATCCAATTGAATGGCCGCCAAAGTGTAACCACTCAAAATCTTGATTGTTTAGGGCGAATGGCCCATCTTTTAGTGGGTGGATGGTTCGTATATTCCTTTCGATTGGTCTAAAAAAACCTCGCAAAGTTTTATTTGGTGCACCACCGTTAATATATGCCAGAAATGTATCAGGCGATTCAAGGATATGTTTGCCGTTTGAATCCATCAAAATTTCAACATCTGGAAAAGATTGTGCGATTCCAACAAGGGCGCCGATGTGATCTGAATGCTCATGTGTTGCAACTACATGGGTTATTTTTTTTTGTGACTCTATAGCGTAGGTTGCAAATCTTTTGCCGCGAGACTCAGAAAGCCCTGGATCAATAATCATAAGTGCATCATCAGATAGGTGATAGAGCCCAGAATTCGTCCCTCCACGCCAGACATCTGTTGCTTTGTTGTATCTATGTAATTTCATTGTTATCACTCCTATCAGCTATTATAGCAGAAATAATATTTGGTGGACAAAAAAAGAGGCTGTTTTACAACAGCCCCTTTAAGGATTTTATACTTATTTTCTTTGATTAATTGTAATACATAAAATATGAAATGATTAAAATAATAGATATATGGACTGGATAAAACCAATAAGCAATATATTTGTTTAATGTAAATGAATAATTTTTCTTACAAAATAAAATAATAAGTCCATAGCCCATAATACTTCGCGCTTGAAAGAAATAACCGGAAAGTGTTTTGAGGCCATCCTTGTATCCAAAGATATTGTCCATGACATCTGAACTTCTTTCAATCAGCGTATTAAAATAGATTGTCGACATCATGCTCATCGGTACCCCTCGGACCATATATCGCACGCCTTTTAAGTAAGTTGTACCCAGGGTTATGAGGGCGAATGAAAAGAGCAGTGGTAAAGCCTGTTCCTCGTAAACGTAAAATGATAGCATCATCAGTAATCCGTATGTGCCATATGAGAACATAAAACCAGGTACTGTCACAACCAGTAGTTCAGGTAAAAGAACATAAGCAATCAATGCAATAAAAGTTAAAATCCCCAGTATAAGTTGGCCTATGGCTTTGCTTTTCTTATAACGATAAAAATATGTATGTGCTGTATCGTATAAAAGTAGTGCGCCAATACCTGCTAGCAGTAAAAACATGACGTTCAGTGCCAATGGATTTGGTGTGGTTCCATCTCCTAGAAAATAAATATAAGGAATATAGGAGATACAGGCAAAGATAAGTAGCCGTTTGGAATATTCTCCAAGATTAGAGGTGTGTCGATACCCTTTAGCCAACTGATAGGCGAAGATTGGAAAAGCAATACGCCCAATTGTTCTAAAAAGTGTAACCTCTGGAAAAAAAGCTGCCCCGATATGATCGATGATCATCGTAATAATGGCAATAAGCTTTAGCACATCATTACGTTTACTTTCGGTTGTAGCAAATGATATTGTTTCTGTCAAAAAATCACTCCCCTTCATATAATAGTATAACCTAAAAAAAATTAAAAGAGTCTTAATTTTCTGTCAGATTCCATGCATTGTTGACTGACTCAATCTTTTATGCTACTATCAGTGTAATAAATAAAAGGAGAAACCTATGAGCGGACAGTTATATGTAGGGATGACAACTAAATACCATCATCATTGCAGATAACGTTGCATTATGGTTTAACCTTAGTGCAGCGGAAGTAGTGCTGCACTGATGGACTGAAGTTTACAGCCTATCGGTGACGATGGGCTGTTCTTGTTTTTTGCGATAAACAAGAACAGCATTGCTGGCTGTTCTTGTAATACTAAGAAACGCAATGTCGCGAAGTGAATTTTGTTCGGCTGTCCCAGGAGACACGAACTTATAAAAACGATGATAATGGATGAATAAATAAAGAGGAGGCAATATTATGGCAATGAACACAAATCCTGCAAGGGGAATGAGAGACTTTTTACCAGAGGACAAAGCGTTAAGAGAATATGTTAAATCAACAATTCGCAGCGTATATGAAACAAGTGGTTTTACAGAAATAGAAACACCGGCAGTTGAAAATATCGAGAATCTATTAGGAAGTAACGGTGGTGAAAACCTCAAACTGATTTACAAGATTCTTAAAAGAGGGGAGAAACTAAAACTAAATCAAGACAATTTATCAGAACAAGACTTGTCAGATTTAGGTTTACGTTATGACTTAACAATTCCTCTATGTCGCTACTATGCTGGTAATAAAGCGAAGTTACCAACTGTATTTAAGGCAATTCAAATCGGAGATGTTTATAGAGCGGAACGTTCTCAAAAAGGGCGTTATAGAACATTTGTACAATGTGATGTAGATGTGATTGGTGACACAAGTGTTACAACTGAAATCGATTTGATCAATACTGTAACAAAGGCATTAACGGCATTGTCGTTAGATAATTTTGTTGTAAAGATCAATGATAGACGTGTATTAAAGGGTGCGATTTCATTTGCTGGTTTTACTGATGAAGAGTTCCCAAAAGTATGTATCATTTTAGACAAAATGGATAAAATCGGTGAAGAAGGCGTTAAAAAAGAACTTATCAATGAAGGCTATAACGAAGCGAACATTGAAAAATTGATGGGGCTTTTAAAAGAAGTAACCTCGGATAATATTGAAGCACTAGGCAATTACGGTGTTGAAGAAGATGCTGTTAAGAGTCTTTCAACAATTATTTCAGCAATCAAAGCACTTTCTGGTGGCAAGTACAGAATTGAGTTTGACTTTACACTTGTAAGAGGTATGGGCTATTACACGGGTACAATTTTCGAAATTGGTATGGAAGATTTAGGATACTCTGTAGCAGGTGGTGGTCGTTATGACGAGTTAATCGGAAAATTTATTGGTGACTCAATACCGGCGTGTGGTTTTTCAATCGGATTCGAAAGAATTGTCGACTTATTAAAAGAACGTGGTTTCAAGCCGAACAAGAGAGATAAAGTTGCACTTGTTTATGGTGATGACACAGCTATTGAAAGAGTAATGACATCAGCAGAGCAACTGAGATCAGAAGGCTCAATCGTTTCGATTTTAGTTAAAGCAAAGAAATTTGGTAAACAGTTAAACCGTCTTGAAGGGGAAGGCTACAACAAAGTCGCTATTTTAAAAGATGGAGAGTTGGAATTGAAGAACTTGGATCAAGAATAGAAAAAATAATTCTTATATAGTATAATCAAATCAGTTGTCCTAGCGGCAACTGATTTTTTAAATTGCCGGCGCGTCCTACTGGACGTGCTTAAGAGGACATCCGACCTCGATGGTCGGTGTCGCTTACTAAGTAGAAAGAGGAACATATGGAAAAAGAACTTTCACGTGACCTACTTGAAGGTAGTGTCTTACATAAATTATTAAAAATATCCGTACCGACGATGCTGGGATTCCTGTTTCAGTCAGGTTATGAAATCATCGACATGATTTGGATCGGTCGAATTTCCTCTAATGCAATAGCGGGTGTGACTATATTTATTGGTATCTTTTGGCTTGTGGATGTCTTAAACACCATTATCGGTAACAGTTCTATCTCGTTGATTTCGCAGAATTATGGGACGGGCAGCAAAGAAAATACAAGCATTGCCATCGAACAGACCATAACATTCAAAGGAATTGTCGCCATCATAGCGGCTGCTCTTGTATTACTCATACTAGAACCGGCCTTGCATTTTTTTACTGATGATCCAGAAGTGATTAAGAGCGCCCTTGATTATGGATACATTAGGGTGTTTTTCTTGCCGATATTGTTTTCTTCTTTTACAGTGAATACAGCCTTTAGATGTCTTGGCGAAGGAAGAAAACCAATGATTGTCATGGTCATAGCGGCAATGGTCAATCTGATTTTAGATCCTATCCTGATGTTTGATATTGTACCTGGTACAACGATTCCAGGATTTGGTCTGGGGGTGTTTGGTGCTGCACTTGCAACCGTGATATCGACAGTCGTAGCTTTTGTGACGGCCTTGTATTTACTTCTAAAGCAGAAAGATAAGGTTGATATTCGTTTTAGGAGGATGTTTAAATTAAACAAAGAAATGGATTATCAATTGATGACCATAGGTCTGCCAAACGGACTAGAGATGTTAACCAGAAATGTTTCCGGGCTTATAACGCTTAAATTAGTACATTTCTATGGTACTGCAGCAGTTGCCACCTTGGGAATAGGGATGAAGCTATTTAACTTTGGGTTGATGCCGCTTATTGGATTGACAATGGGCGCAGGCGCAATGACGGGTCAAGCATTAGGTGATGAAAATGTTGAGCGAGCGGAAGAAACTGTTAAGATAGCTGCACGAGTGGGATTTGTATTTGCCTCACTATTTGGTGCTCTTGCGATGATCTTTTCAGAAGAAATAATACAATCATTCACTTCTGATGCAGAGGTGATTGCACTCGGTGGACCGATGATAAAAATATTTGCACCATCATTGATGGTGTTGGCTCTTGGTTTTGGCTATGGTGCAGTGTTTAACGCATCTGGATATAATGTCCCTTATTTCATTTCAACAGTTATATCAAAATGGATTTTCCATATTCCAGTGCTGTTCTTAGGCGTTGTGGTTCTGAAATGGCCTTTGATGGTTGTATGGTTAACGTATTTGCTATCGGATACTGTTGAAGTCATGTCACTCTTGATGCACTATAAAATTGGAAAATGGCGGACGAAACGAGTTTATAATTCGTAATATTATCTTTGAATGACTGCTTAAGTGTGATATAATCACATAGGTAAAATAATAAAAGCTATATGGTTGCACGACATTAATAGGGAAAGCGGTGAAAGTCCGCTACAGCCCCCGCTACTGTAAGGATGACAATTTCTCAAACACCACTTAACGGGAAGGTGAGAATGCGGTTGATTCCAAGTCAGGAGACCTGCCATTTAGAATGTGTTATATTTTCCGGAGGGGAAAGATATAATAAGAGCCGACGTGCTATTGCCGACGTGCTATTATTAGAAGCGAAGTATTCAAACGACCTCTTGAAAGGTCGTTTTTTTGTGTGAAGTTATGAGGTGCAGCAAGCTAAGTTCTTGCTGTAAGTGGTCGGGCCCTCGATGGAGGCCGACGCTTATTGGAGGTATTATGTATTTACATGTTGTAGGCATAGACTATAAAAACACACCAATAGAATTAAGGGAGAAAGGCGCTTTTTCAAAAAGTAGGATTGTTGAATTAAGGGAACCTTTTCATGCAATGGGCATTAAAGAATTTGTGGTGGTGTCTACATGTAATCGGTCAGAAATTTACTTTCTTACAGTAGAAGATACTTATGACTCTATTTTGAATTATTATATGACGTTACTAGGAACAGGAGATAGAAGTTGTTTTTACGCCTACTCAGAAGAATTGGTCATGAATCATTTGTTAAGGGTTACATGTGGCCTTGAATCTTTGGTAATTGGTGAAGATCAAATCCTTGGTCAAATCAAAGATTCGTTAGCTCTTGCGATGGAGCATCAGCAAAGTGGAAAAATTTTGAACAAACTGTTTAGAGAAAGTGTCAGTTTTGCAAAGAATATCAAGACGACTTACAAGATGTCAGAAAATCAAACATCAGTCAGTACAATAAGCATCAAGTTTGTAGAAGAACAACTGGAGACTTATAAAGATAAAAGGGTACTGATAGTAGGCAGTGGTGAAACTGGAGAACTTGTGATGAAGTATCTTGTCGACAAGGAATTGGCATCACTGAGCATTATCAATCGAACGAAATGCCATGCCCATCGGGTGACGAAAAATTATAGCAACATTGAAGTGTTGGATTATGAAGAGCGATACAAATACCTTCAAAGTTACGATGCAATTTTCTCGGCAACTGCATCGCCACATGTCATATTTACAAAAGACAAAGTGGCTGAACATCTTGTGCACAGCGTTATATTTATGGATTTGGCCGTACCAAGGGATATTGATCCAACAATTGATGAATTAGAAAAGGCATCGGTATATACAGTCGATGACTTGCAGAAAATATCAACGCAAAATATTGCATTGAGGCAGTCGCTGGTTGATGACATAGAGCAAGAAATTAAGGAAAAAGTACAATCTCTTGTCATGTGGATAAAAAACTCACAGTTAGATGTTACAATTAAACAATTATCAAGGATGCAACAGACGCATGTAGAAGAGGCTGTTGAAGCTATAAGTAAAAAAGTAACATTAGATGATAAAGCTACGGAATATATGGAAGTAGTGATCAAATCCATGGTCAAGAAATTATTTAAGTCTCCAATAGATACATTAAAAAGTCTTGAAAGCGACGAGGATATTGAAGTTTATCAAGACGTATTAACAGATTTATTTAAGTTGAGTTAATTGAGGTGAACAGATGTTACCAATTGTATTAAATCCATCCCGAGTGACCATTGTGGTATTCGGATACGGAAAAGCCAGTCAAATGAAAATAAAGGGCATTGCCCGTGCGGGGATTACTTGTTATGTCATTAGCCCAGAAATAACTGGGCGTACAGAAGGTGGTCAACGTATCATCCTCGAAGCAGGCGCATACGATCCAGCGCATTTAGATAAAGGTCAATTGGTTATTGCAGCAACTGGATCTGTCAGTTTAAATAAAAAAATTATTGCAGATGCAAGAGCGAAGGGTAAGTTGGTTCTCAGTTTAAGCGATGGTGATCAAAGTGATTTTCATATGATGAGTTGGCGTAAGAATGGACCAGTGACCGTTGGTCTATCTACAGGCAACTGTGCACCAAAAGAAAGCAAACGCTTAATCGAATCAATAATGGAAATTATTGATGACGAAACGGTTGAACGTATTGCAGTACTCGGTCAGCTGCGAAAGAAAATCAAACAATTAGGCTATGCACCGATTAAACCGGTGATCAATAAATTGACTGATGAATCCTTGGAGAGATTGATTGAACTTAACGCATTATCTTTGGAAACATTGGCAGAAGAAATCAAAAAAAGGTAAGGTAGCAAAATATGAAGACTATTGTAGTGGGTACAAGAGGCAGTCTGTTAGCGGTGACGCAGACAAATTGGGCAATTGATCAGTTGAAAAAAATGAATCCTGATTATACTTTTGAAACAAAAATAATCAAAACAAAAGGGGATATCATTCAAAATGTTGCACTTGATAAAATCGGTGACAAAGGATTATTTACCAAAGAAATTGAAGCAGCACTTTTAGATGGCAGCATTGACCTTGCCATTCATAGTATGAAAGATATGCCAACGGCAATGGATGAACGGTTCGTCTTGTCCAATCCACCTAAAAGGGAAGAACCTGGCGATGTATTGATAACACGTCATAAGATCAACTCTTTTGAGGAGTTACCTGAAGGTGCAATTATTGGTACTGGTTCTAAAAGACGGAGATATCAATTGAAGTTGATGAGAGATGATATTAAACCTGTAGATATTAGAGGGAATATCAACACACGTATTAAGAAGATTTTTAGTGAAAATTTAGATGGTGTTGTACTTGCTCATGCTGGATTAAAGCGTATAGACTTTACTTCAGATGAAGTAACAGTCATTCCGTTGGATAAAAAAGCATTTATACCTGCACCGGCTCAAGGGATTTTAGCCATTGAGGTGTTAAGGGAAAGAGAAGATATGATTACGCTGGCAAACTCTATTCAAGATGATGCTGCATTACTAGAAATGACAGCTGAAAGATCATTTTTACATTATGTTGAAGGTGGCTGTCATATTCCCGTTGGGGCATACCTTGAATTGGGAGAAGAAGAGTCATCATTCCATTACTTGTTTGGCGATGAAGAAGGACGTGCACTTGTGTCCTCATCTATAAAGATTTCAAATAATGAAATTGATACAATTGGTCAGCGTATAGCTGAGAAAGTGACAAAAGAGGTGAGAGAATGTCTGGAAAAGTCTATTTAGTCGGTGCAGGTGTCGGTGACCCTGAATTAATGACATTAAAAGCAAAAAGGTTGTTAAATGAAGCGGACGTATTGATTTATGACCAATTGGCGAATCAACTGATGTTAAGTGAAACAACAGAAACATGTGAAAAAATATTTGTTGGGAAAATGTCGAGTAACCATACATTGACTCAAGATGAAATAAATGACTTGATTGTTGAAAAAGCTAGAACAGGCAAGTGTATTGTCCGATTAAAAGGTGGCGATCCATATGTGTTTGGCCGTGGCGGTGAAGAAGGGGAAATTCTGAGAGCGGCAGGCATTCCTTTTGAAGTGGTTCCAGGGATTACATCTGCTATCGGTGGACTTGCATACGCTGGAATTCCAATTACCCATAGGGACGATGCTTCGGATTTCCATGTGTATACAGGACATTTTAAAGACGATGAACGATCTTTTGACTTTGATACAATCAGCAAATTAACAGGTACCCTTGTATTTCTGATGGGTGTAAAGAATATTGAACGCATCATGGATGGTTTAATTGATGCCGGAAAGGCTGGCACTACCCCAGCTGCAATTATTCGTAAGGCGTCTTACCCTGAACAAGAAACATGGACAGGTACCCTTGAGACACTTGGTGAGATGAAGGTCAAATATCAAATCAAACCACCGTGTTTAATTGTTATTGGTGACGTTGTGAATAGAAGAAAAGATTTAAACTTTTTTGAAGAAAAACCATTGTTTGGACAAAAGGTTGTTGTGACAAGATCGAGAGCACAAAGTAGTCGCCTTGTCAGCGAAATAATCCGTCAGGGTGGCAATGTTATCGAAGTGCCGTCTATTTCAATAAATCCAATTAATCATGAGCTATTAGATGCACAAATAAAAACGGTGACAAGTTACCAGTACATTGTTTTAACAAGCGAAAATGGTGTGAATGTTCTATTTGATAGAGTACATGCCCTTGGTTATGACACCCGTCACTTTGGCGGGGTAAAATTTGTGGCCATCGGATCAGGTACAGCAAAAGCACTGGAGCGATACGGTATTAAAGCAGATATAATTCCGCCTAGATACGTTGGTGAAGAAGTGGTGGCGGCGATGAAACCACATCTAAAAGCAACGGATAAGATCTTGGTGCCGCGGGCAAAAGAAGCGAGACCTTACATTGTTGATGCATTGGCACAAGTGGCTGATGTAACGGAAGTAAAAACATACGAAACAGAATTGGAAATTGATCAGGAACTGCAAGCATTGAAGAAAGCGTTAGAGACGCCAGAATCAATCAATCTGACATTTACAAGTTCTTCAACGGTTAGAAACTTTATTGAAATTTGTAAGGCGAATGATATTGATACAGAAGTATTTAAGCAGTCTAATATATATAGTATAGGTCCGATTACCAGTGAAACCATTGCATCTTATGGATTTTCTGTAACAAAGGAAGCGGCGGTTTACACGATTGACGGTGTAATGGACCTGTTGATGACAAAAGTATAGGAGGACAAAAATGAAACCAACACGTTTAAGAGGCAATCAATTAATTCGTAACTTAGTAAAAGAAATTAATATAACGATGAATGATATCATTTACCCGTTATTTATGGTAGAAGGTACAGGCATCAGAGAAGAAATCAGTTCATTGAAGGACCAGTACCATTTATCGGTAGATGCACTGGAAAAAGAACTTCCCTTTCTAAAAGAAAAAGGGATCCGTTATGTCATTCTGTTTGGATCGCCTGATGAAAAAGATGTTGAAGCATCAGCAGCATATGATGAAAATGGCATCGTTCAACAAGCCATTAGAAAAATCAAGGAACTTGATAGTGAGATGTATGTTGTAACTGATGTTTGCTTATGCCAATACAAAAGTGATGGACACTGTTGTAAATTCCACTCGAATGGCACTATTGACTTAGAGGCTTCATTGGAATTGTTGTCAAAAGTGGCCTTGAGTCATGCCAAAGCAGGGGCGGACATGGTGGCGCCATCGGATATGATGGATGGTAGAATTGGTAACATGCGTGAAACGCTTGATGAAAACGGGTTTGATCATGTGCCGATTATGAGTTACAGTGCCAAGTATGCATCAAACTTCTATGGTCCGTTTAGAGATGCTGCAGGGTCGGCTCCAGCCTTTGGAGACAGAAGATCTTATCAAATGGACTACTCGTTTGAAGAAGAGGCAATGCGTGAAATGGAACTGGACGTTATGGAAGGTGCAGACATCTTGATGGTCAAGCCTGCTATGCCATACTTAGACATTATTAGAAGAGGTAAAGACACATTCAATTTACCGATGGCAGCATATCAAGTCAGTGGTGAATATGCAATGTTAAGATTGGCTGTTGACCAGGGTATTGTAGATGAAAAAGCAATTTTAGAGTCGTTAATTGCAATTAAGAGAAGTGGTGCAGATATTATTATCACATACTTTGCAAAAGAGATTGTTAGATTATTGGAGGCGTACAACTAATGAAATTCGATAAGTCACAAGCATTGTTTGAAGAAGCGTGTAAAGTAATTCCTGGCGGTGTTAACAGTCCTGTTAGAGCATTTGGTTCTGTAGGCATGGCACCAATATTTGCAAAGGAATCAAAAGGATCAAAATTAATTGATGTAGATGGCAACGAATACATCGATTACATTTGTTCATGGGGACCGATGTTACTAGGTCACAGTTCAGATATTGCCTACCAAGGTATATTGGAAATGATCCAAAAGGGAACAAGTTACGGAATCGCTACAGAAATCGAAACAGATATGGCAAAAGAGATTATCAATGCCTATCCATCTGTAGAATTGTTAAGAATGGTAAACTCAGGAACTGAAGCAACGATGAGTGCATTACGTATTGCAAGAGGTTACACGAAAAGAGATAAAATTCTTAAGTTTGAAGGATGTTACCATGGTCATGGAGATGCGCTTCTGGTAAAAGCAGGATCTGGTGCGATGACATTTGGTGTACCAACAAGTTCAGGGGTTACAGCTGGAACGGTAAAAGACACTATTGTTGTACCTTACAACGATTTAGAAGCTGTTAAAAAGGCTGTTGCTGAGAATAAAGATGAGATTGCAGCAATTATTATTGAACCGATTGCTGGTAACATGGGTGTTGTGCCTGCAGATATGGACTTTATGCATGGACTTCGAACATTGACGGAAGATGAAGGCATTGTTCTTATTTATGATGAAGTAATTACAGGGTTTAGAGTGGACTATGGTGGCGCTCAAAAGCTATTTGGCATTACCCCTGATATGACGACATTTGGAAAGATTATCGGTGGTGGACTGCCAGTAGGTGCTTACGGTGGTAAGCGTGAAATCATGGAGTGTGTATCACCTCTTGGTGGTGTTTATCAAGCGGGGACATTGAGTGGAAATCCAATCGCACTGTCAATGGGTCTTAACGTTATGCGTTACTTAAGAGATCATCAAGAACACTATGCAGAAATTGAACAGAAAGCGATTGCGCTTGAAAAAGGCTACAACGAATGTATTGAAGCAACTGGGATGAAAGCGACGGTAACACGTTTCAAGGGAATGGTTTGTTTATTCTTTGCAGAAGGTCCAATCCGTGATTATGACGATGTTATTAAATCGGACACTGAAGTCTATGCAACTTACTTTAGAAAAATGCTTCACAAAGGTATTTTATTGCCACCTGCTCAATTCGAAGGCTTATTCCTATCGACAGCGCATTCAGATGCAGAAATAGAGTATACAATCAAATCTACAAGAGAAGTATTTGAAGAAATGATGGCGTAACAAGTACAATGGGATATTAACTTTAGGGACAACGAATTTTGAATCGTTGTCCCTTATTTGTGATGAACAGGAATAGTACCATGGTTGTTTCTGCTCATTTTTAAGTAGTCAATAATGAAAATCACCAGTGTGTAATTTACTGTAATATAGAGTATAATAGAAAGAGAAAGATAAAATGAAGGGGGCACTTACATGAAAAACAAGTGGTTGATTGGATTATTCATTGCAACAGCGATAATGGTATCGGGTTGTGCTGATGATGAGCAACAAGATGTACCAGTTGACAGTGGCAGTGATCCAATTGTAATTGATAGTGAAACTATTGGCGTGGCAGAAGAAACGCTAGAAGATGATACGACTCGTACAGAAAGTCCAGCATTAGCCTATGATTTTGACAGATCGTTGGAGTTGCTGTTCCCTTTAACGGAAGGTTATAGATGGCATTACATAGGATCTGTGGAATATGCCAGTGTTGAGGTCATTAATAAAATTGATAAACAGCACCCAGAAGTGACTGAAATAGTTATCGAAGGATTGGTGGAAGACATGTCCGGTTTATTTTTATCGGATACGTCCTATCTCAAACAATATAGTATTTTTGAACATCAGTTGATTAGAAGGTTTGGACCATATGAATCCGTTGTCCTAAAATCTCCTGTCAACAAGGGACAAGCTTGGGAAAACATATATTTTGACCCGGTTTATGGGGTGTTTGATGCCAGATATATCGTCAGGGAAGCAACCAATCAGATGATTGTTGTGGAAATGACACCACTATCGCCTGAAAAAGATGGTGTGCCAGAACAATTTAAAATGACGACGACCTATGAAGTTGGCAAAGGGGTTACACTGGAAAATCGCGTGTATGTCTACGACAATGAAGGCGTAGAGGAAACATTTGAATTTGGTTATGGTCTTTACGAAGAAGGAGATGCTTATGACATTCCTTTTGTCAGCCGCTATTTTTCAAAAGATCCATACATTAGCACCATGTATCACAAGGGGTATTTTGATTATGCCATAAGAGAAGCAACGGCCTATCAATTTTTATATGTCAATCGTTTCAGATTGACAGACGCATTGATAACAGAAGGGTATATGGCCTTTATTACGGATTTGGATAAAGAAGATATCAGAACTGTGTCAATTGCTGAGAATGTCCTACACATTTACGCGGAAAAAATGGATAATGCAGAGTTATTGATTGGTGCATTTCTAGATCATTATGAAAGTGTGATAGAGAACAACCAATATATATTACTTGACTGGTTTGAAGAAGGCGCTTTAAATGAAATTGCATTATACGACATCGATACAAATCAGTTCAGCATACCGGAGTCGCTGCTCTTAAATGATGTTGAACTTCAGGCAAAGCTTGCCTTGATGAATGACAACGGCGTTACATTCTACTTTGAGAAGGAGCAACCAGTGGTTAAACCGTCTCCCAAGTATTTAACGAACAGATTGTACTATTTAAGCGATATACCCATGCAAAGCTATTTGACACTGCTTAAACAGGCTTATGAAAAGATGCCATATGTTAGAGATGGATTAAGCACATTAACCTTAGACGAGTTGCAGACTTTTATATTAGGCTTTGAATCCTTTAAGTTAGGTTATGGTGACAGTTATATTGGTGAAAGTTCATCCAAATGGGGAGAACGTTTTTTCCACCAGTATCTAAAACCGTCTTCGATGATTTATATGATAGCGGATGGTCCAAAAGCAATACATGATGACTCTTTGAGTCATTATAAAAAGACCCTTCAACAGCTAAAAGATCAACAACAGGTAGCTGTTCTCAGTCTGGTCATCGAGTTGTTAGAGAAACACGACAATCACTATTCAACAGAATTGGGTACCTTCTTGTTGGAATATGGTGTAGATATTCCATCGACCTATTTACAATAAAACGCTAAAAAGGCTTTACCACTTCAATTGAGGAGTGGTAAAGCCTTTTTTATAAGTTGTTTGTTAGTACTTATTGTTTTCCATTGCCTCGAAAAACTCTTGCGCATTGTAAGAACTTCTGACAAGTGGTGCAGAAGCGACGAATTTCAACCCTGCTTTTAATGCTTCTTCCTTGTACATATCAAAGGTATCTGGATGAATGTACTCTCTGATTTGATAATGTAAGTCTGAAGGTTGCAGATATTGACCAATTGTCAGAAAGTCACAGTCATAGTCGACTAAATCTTTAAACAAAGCCAAAACCTCGTCTTCCTTTTCACCAACACCAACCATAATCCCTGATTTGGTGTAGATCGTTGGATCAAACGCTTTGGTGTGTTTAAGGACATCGAGTGATTGAACATAGTCTGCTTCAGGTCGAATATCGTCGTATAACCGGGATACGGTTTCTACATTGTGATTTAAGATGTCTGGTTTTGCCCTTAAAACTGTTTCAAGAGCAGCCTGGTCACCTCTGAAATCTGGAATCAGTACCTCAACGATAATTTTTTCATCTTGTTCCTTGATTGCACGGATAACTTTTGCGAATTGCTCAGCCCCGCCATCGTCCAAGTCATCACGGGTAACTGATGTAATGACAGCGTGTTTAAGCTCAAGGTTGACCACTGCATCGGCAACACGACGTGGCTCATCTGGATCTACTCTTTGCGGTTCACCACCAGTGACATTACAAAACTTACAGTTTCTAGTACAAACACTACCAAGAATCATAAATGTCGCTGTTTTTTTGGCGTAACATTCTAATCTATTGGGACAATTGGCTTCTTTACAAACTGTATTCAAACCGAGTGAATCAATCAGCCTGTTAACGTGACCAAGCTTTCCAACATCATTTTTTTTAACCCTTAACCATTTGGGTTTTCTAAGTCGTTCCATGTAAGCCTCCTCAAATTTCATATTATCCTTATTTTACTCTATTGAATTGGCTTCATCAATAGCATTTAACACAATTAGAGCGTTATTAAAATAACAATATTACTGAGGAGATGAAGGGTCTACATCCGTCAATAAAAGCGAATCAAAGTTTACTTTACCGATTGAAGTCGTGTAATGCAAATGAGGTCCAGTAGAAAAACCTGTACTGCCTACTGTTCCAAGGACATCGCCTTGTTCAACCATTTGTCCTTTGGCAACAGCTAAACTATCCATGTGGAAATAGACCGAAAATAGGCCTAAACCGTGATCGATTACAACTGTATTGCCAGTTAACGTTAAAAACATAGAAAGGTTAACACGACCACTATTTGGAGCCTTGATAGGTGTACCTCTCGGCACGGCGTAATCTGTCCCAGAATGCCTATAAGATGTTAACGCGTCGTTGACATAGCGCATTTCACCAAATTCCGTTGAAATTCTGCCTTCAACAGGAGTGATAAAAGGCCCATTCCATAATTTTTCTGGTGTAATGACATCTCTGGTCGGTTTAAAATATTTATTATATTGAGCATAGGCCTCATCATTACGGGTTGAGGCTTCTACTGTTTTATCTACGTAAAGATATTGTTTATTGAAATTTTTATGTTTAATAGTTACATCAAACTCCGATGTATGAGAACTTTGCTCCTCGTTTTCATCAAGGGTGTAAAGCTTGATGTTATAATCCCCAATCTTGGCCCAATAATTTAAGGGTATAAAGGCTATTTTCGTATTGCCGTTATCAAAAAAGGAAGGTGCCCACGTCACTAGATTTTGATTGATGACGATGGTTTCCTCAGGATTCACATAATCTGCGAAAACGGTAATAAAATCACCTGCCGTAGCAGTTTGCTTCGATAAACGGAATCGTGCTGGCAAATCTAAGGAGATGCTATAAGTAAGCGTTTCCTGCCCTCTATAGTCGTCACTATCCCAATCGCTTGTCAGTACATAAGTGTAATCCCCTTCGGTTAAATAGGGCATAAAGCGACCATTTTGAACAGAGGTTTCATAAACGATGGTTTCGTCATCCAGTACCTTAAGTAAAATCGATGTTGGCGCGATGTCGTACGTCAGCACAAATGCCTTGTTGCTGGCGTTTAAATCAAAGTGTGGATGGTCAAGTGCACCATAGGCTTTATCATATTGCCCCCATTCTCCATCGATTTGCATATATTGCCAATGATGATTTCGGCTACGTGGCTCAACAACTTCTGCTTCATAAGTAAGAATACCTTTTGGTGTTTTGCTGACAGGGTAGATATCCTTAAAGTGCGCATCGACGAAATAAGCAAGTGATGACTCTTTATCGAGTTCGTAATAGCGGTCAGATGCTATTTCATAAACAGTGATGATTTCTTTGTCCAAATCAAAATCTAGTTCCAGTGCGACAGGCTCGTGATCACCGTAAGTGAAATTGATACTATACTCTGGTTTAAAAGTAAATGGTTTTGAACTACGCTGGCCAGTGTTGATTGTTTTGGCATACTTGCTTAGGTCACCATCGTCGGTATTATATATAACAATTGGTGTTTCAGTCCCAGAAGATATTTCAAGAGAATTTATGTTACTAACTGGAATGATAGTATTAAATAGAAAAAAGTATGCTGCGATGCCACATCCGATGAGGAGTGTGAATATAATTAGTAGCTTTTTCATTGTGTTGCCTCCTTTTATTAACCCTATCCTACGTGTTTGCCTATGAATTGGCAATGTTTTAAAAGAAAATGTCACACAAATTTTATAAAAAATAGTTTTTATATTGACAAGGATTAAAACGTGCTGTAATATTATGAACAAGTTAATAATTATGCAACATGACGTTGACGAGATGAGAATATATAGAAGACGGTTTCAGCGAACTAGGGAAGGTGAGAGCCTAGTCAAGTACAACTATATTGAGAACTTCTCAGAGTCTCTAGCAAGAAAGCATGGCTCTAAGGCTAGACGGAATCCAACCGTTACCATGGATAGGCATCGAAATCATATATTTCCGTGCTAAAGAGTGAACCTTTGTGTTAAGATGGGTGGTACCGCGGAAGTAACTTTCGTCCCTTATTGTGGATGGGAGTTTTTTTATGCACCTAAATGTATAAATATTACGTCCGTTGTATAACTATTGACGAAATAAATAATAAAAAAATTGGAGGAAATGAAAATGAAATTGAAAAAGAGTTTAGTAGGACTTATTAGTGTGTTATTGGTTGGCTTATTTGTAGTAGGATGTTCAGCATCAGGAAATGAAGAACCACAGTCGGCTCTAGAAGCTGTTAAAGCAAAAGGAAAAATCGTTGTTGGTACATCGGCAGATTATCCACCGTATGAATTCCATAAAGAAATTGATGGTGTTGACACATATGTAGGATTTGACATTGAGATAGCAAAGAAGATTGCAGAAGATTTAGATGTAGAACTAGAAATTGTCGACATGAAATTTGATGGATTGTTAGCAGCGTTGACAGGTAATAAAATCGACTTTATTGCAGCTGGTATGAACCCATCTGAAGAAAGAAAAAAAGCAGTTGATTTCTCAGTAGTATATTACGATGCACATTCTACGATGCTTGTTGCAGCTGACATGGTAGATACTTTAAAAACACCTGAGGATTTTAAAGGTCTTAAAGTAGGTGTTCAAAAGGCTACAATTCAAGAAGGTATTGCTGATGAACAATTCTCTGAGTCAGAAAAAGTAGCAATTGGTAAAATTCCAAACCTTATTATGGAATTACAAAGTGGCAAAATTGATGGCATTATTTTAGCTGAAGTTGTTGCAAACTCGTATGCTGAGAACAATGCAGACATCGCAGTGAATGGATTAGATCTTGGTTCTGAAGGTGGCGTTGCGTTAGCAATCAACAAAGGAACAGAAGATTTACTTGCTGAAATGAATACAACCCTTGAGCAAATTATGAGTGATGGAACACTGGATCAATATATAGTAGAAGCAACAGAGTTGGCAGCAGAGGAATAGGATACTACAAAGCAGATAGACTGATGGAGGAGCGACAAAATGGATTTTGGATTTCTTTTGAAATATTATAAATTTTTTATATCGGGGACAGCGAACACGCTCATGTTAAGTGCATTGACAGTTGTCTTTGGGTTACTAGGTGGAATTATTCTTTGTTTGATGAGAATAACCCACTTTAAGCCAACACAAAAACTAGCAGGCGCTTATATAGCATTTATTCGAGGCACGCCTTTACTCGTACAATTATATATTGTTTATTATGGTTTAAAAGATATTCCAATGTTTGCAGCTGGCGTTGTAGCAATGTCGATTAACAGTTCGGCTTATATTGCGGAAATCATAAGAGCGGGAATTGCTGCCGTTGATAAAGGCCAGCTAGAAGCGACTAAGTCCTTAGGGATGACGACGGCCATGGCTTATACGAAGGTTATTTTGCCACAGGCATTCAAAAACATTTTGCCAGCACTTGGAAACGAGTTCATTGTTTTAATCAAAGAATCGGCCATTGTATCTGTTATCGGTTTACATGATTTAATGTACAACGTGGACACCATTAGAGGGATTACCTACAAACCATTTGAACCATTATTGGCAGCAGCAGCGATTTACTTTGTTTTGACAGCGGTATTGTCAAAGGGTGTTGAGTCTATTGAAAGGAGATTACAAGTCAGTGATTAAATTAAAAGACATTCATAAAAAATTTGGCGATCTTCATGTTTTAAAAGGCATCAATGAAGAAATTTCAAAAGGTGAAGTAGTCGCCATCATTGGACCAAGTGGTTCAGGAAAAAGTACACTGCTTAGATGTATAAACTTTCTTGAGACGCCAACAGAAGGCGAGATTCATTTCGAGGACGAAGTTGTTGAGGAGAAAGCCAGTGCACTAAGTGCTTATAGAGAGCAAGTGGGCATGGTATTCCAACAGTTCAATCTTTTTCCGCACAAAACAGTGATCGAAAATATAACGATGGCACCGGTACTGTTGAATAAATGTAATCAGAAAGAAGCTGAAACAATTGGTGTCGAACTGCTTGAACGTATAGGCTTGTTGGACAAGAAAGATGAATATCCCAATAAGTTGTCTGGTGGACAAAAACAGCGTGTTGCTATTGCGAGAGCTCTTGCAATGAATCCGAAAGCCATGTTGTTCGATGAACCAACTTCAGCTCTAGATCCAGAAATGGTCGGAGAAGTATTGGATTTAATGAAGAGTATTGCACACAAGACAACAATGGTTGTAGTGACCCATGAAATGGGTTTTGCAAGAGAAGTTGCCGATAGAGTACTCTTTATGGATGACGGTATTGTCGTAGAGGAAGGTGTTCCTGAGGCAATTTTCGATAATCCTCAGCACCCAAGAACAAAAGATTTCTTGGGAAAAGTCTTATAGCATATAACATATAACGTATGAACGTTCGAAGGGACCCTCTAGAATTAGTCTTTGACTAGCTCTGTAGGGTCCCTTCTATTTTAGTGTGAGGAAAAATAAGTGGATACACTTATCGATTAATTAATATGACTATAATAAGTCATCTCCTTCATCCCAATCCATAGGGCAAAGGCCGCCAGTCTGAAGTGCTTTTAAAACCCTTAGCGTTTCGTCTACACTTCTGCCGACATTCAAGTCATGAACAACTGAATATCTTAAAACACCTTCAGGATCAATTATAAACAATCCGCGAAGGGCGATACCTGCATCTTCTATTAAAATGCCATAGTCTTCAGCAACTTTTTTGGTCATATCTGAAGCCAACGGGAAAGTTAGTTCGCCTAAGTCACCGCTAATCCAAGCTTTGTGGGAATGTTCACTGTCTACACTTGCACCAAGAACATCAGCCCCAAGTGCCTTAAACTCTTCATAACGTTTTGAGTAACCAGTAATTTCTGTTGGACATACAAATGTAAAATCTAGTGGGTAGAAAAATAATACCAACCATTTACCTGCATAATCATCTAATGAAACACGCCCAAAATCTTTACCGTTACCTGATACCGTCGTCATTGAAAACTTCGGCGCTGGATTTCCTACTAATCTCGACATATCTATCTACCTCCAATATTGTTTGATAACAATTATCATTTATTGATTATATTATAGCATACTTAAAAACGATTACAAGATTAAAATGATTACAAATTGAAATTTATTGAGTCAATGAATCCTATTGTGGTATTTATTTAATGATTCAGAAATACCGCTTGATTATTAAGTAAAAAAGAGTATGATAAAAGCAAATGAGAGTGATTCTCAACTTAAAAATGACAATAGAAACTCAAAATATAAGTGAAAGGAGTGCTTTTTATGAAAGGGAGCATTTTGATTGCAGGACCTGCAGGCTATGGCCTCAACACGGCCAATGATATTATTTCAAGACTTCTTAAACAGCACGGCTACAATATTTATTCAACGAAAGATTATATGTCACGCGTTCGAGGTGGATTTAATTTCACCAAAATTAGATTTGCTGATGAAGCAATTCACACTTACGATTCGAATGTAGATTTTATGATTGCTTTTGATAAGCAAGGGATAAGCCGTTTAGATGATTTAAGGGAGACTGGTGTTTTTATAACCAGTGATAAAGTCGATATTGCAGACGAACGTGTTGTATTTATTGATGAAGGCTATGTAAAGTCAACGTTTGGTAAATGGACGTTTCCAATGGCAACTTTAGGGGTGTTGTTTTCGATATTATCAATAGACAGGGAAATCATACAATCATTCAACTATGGCAAGTGGCCTAAAGAGGTTATCGACAAAAATATTGAAGCGATTTTGTATGGTTATGAAATAGGCGACAATTTAGACTGCAAACAAGCGATTAAGAAGAAAGAAACAGAAAAGCAATTGATGATTACAGGAAATCAGAGTATTGCTCTTGGAGCAGCGGCAGCAGGTGTAGATTTTTACTGCGCCTATCCTATGGCACCGTCTACTGGGGTAATGACCTATCTCAACAAGTATTCAAAAGAAATGCATATAGTTGTGGAGCAGGCTGAAGATGAAATCGCTGCAGTGAATGCAGCAATTGGGGCATCTGCCACTGGCGCTCGTGCAATGACGGGGAGTAGTGGTGGTGGCTATGCACTGATGGTGGAAGCCATTGGATTTGCAGCAATTGCTGAAGTGCCCTTGGTTATTGTTGATGTTCAACGCCCAGGACCTGCAACGGGATTACCGACCAGAACTGAGCAAGCAGATTTAAGTTTTGTACTTTATGCGTCCCAGGGAGAATTCAGCCGAATGATAATGGCGCCTAGGTCGGTTGAGGATGCATTTTATCAAACCTTTAGGGCACTTAATATTGCTGATAAATATAATATGCCGGTAACGATATTAAGTGATGAGTATTTGGCGGATACGACAATGACCGTACCAAAATTTAATTTGGATGAGTTGGTTATCGACCGTCAGCTGGAAAGCAAGTTTGATGGATACAAACGCTATAATTTTGACCATGTCACAGGACATCGTGCCTACCCAGGGTTAAATGAAGAAACACTGATCATGACAGATTCTCATGTTCACAATGAGGATGGATCAATAACAGAGGACCCAGGAGTCACCATTAAATTAAAGCGTAAATTGATGGCGAAACAGGAACAGTTGATGAGTGAAGTGATGGAACCTGTTTATGTAGGGGTTGAAGTACCTGATATATTGCTCACATGTTGGGGGTCTACTTATGGCGCTGTCAAAGAAGCGGTTGAGCGACTGATGGAGAAGGGGCACTCGGTGGGGCTTTTGTCTTTTAATGACATCTTTCCATTACCGACAAAAAAACTGAGACATTATAGCGCTAGTGCTCAAAAGATAATCAACGTTGAACAAAACTACTCAAATCAGTTTGGGAAAATACTGATTTTAGAAGGTGATGTTCGATATGACGACAGTATCAACAAGTATGATGGGCGTCCATTTAGTGCAGACGAAATAATTGGCGCATTGGAGGTGCATTTAAATGACCAAACAAAATAAATTTACGAAGGGTCTAAAAACGGCTTGGTGTCCGGGGTGTGGGAATTTTGGGATACAACAGGCATTGAAAGAAGCCTTGGAGGAGAAAGGCTACAATCCAGCAGATGTACTGATTATATCTGGAATTGGACAGGCAGCAAAGATGCCCCATTATATAAATAGTCATGGATTAAATGGATTGCACGGTAGAGCACTACCGATGGCCCTTGGCGCAAGAGTTGCAAATAAAGCGCTAAAGATTATTGTGGTTTCAGGCGATGGAGACACTTACGGGGAAGGTGGCAATCATTTTATTCATAATATTAGGAAAAATCTGGATATTGTTCATATAGTCCATGACAATCAGATATATGGATTGACGAAAGGACAGGCATCGCCAACAACTGCTGTTGGACAAAAAACATCGCTACAAACAGACGGGGTTCTTCATGAACCGCTAAGTCCACTTGCGCTTGCGATCAGCTTAAACGCCTCTTTTGTTGCCCGCAGTTTTTCAGGGAATCAACAACACTTAAAAGAAATGATCTCAGCGGCACTTGATCATAAAGGCTATGCGCTGATTGATGTTTTCCAGCCCTGTGTATCGTTTAATAAAGTCAATACAAATGCTTGGTATCAAGAGAGAGCCTATATGCTTGACGAGACCTATGATAGGACAGACAGGGTTAAAGGCTTTGAGAAATCTCTGGAATTTGGAGATGGTGGGATTCCACTCGGGATCTTATATCAGCGGGAGCAGCCGTGTTTTATAGACAAACTGGCCCATATTGATAAACCGCTTGTTAACTACAACAAGACACCAGTCGCCTTAAAAGCATTGTTAGATCAACTGGAATAAATAGAAAAGATCCTTAATAGTAAGATATTAAGGATCTTTTTCGTTAAGAACATGGAAAAAGGGTAAAATAGAGGGTAATAAGAAATTTAGGAGGCGTAAGATGAAAACAATAAGAAGTAAGATATTCAGCGTGTATGTACTGGTGCTATTAGCTCTAGTGATTACTATTGTTAGTGCCTATGTTGCCACTGATACCCAGAGACAACATTTGATTATTACTGAACTCCTATCTAAACAAAAATTATTGATCGAAAGGGTCATGTTTTCAACTATCAACTCGGCGGAATCTGGTCTTGTTAATGAAGAGAGATTTTTTGAGAAGTTAGAGGAAAATACGGCGTCTATTAATGGTTATGAAAATGATGTAGATTTTATGTTGAATGCCTTTACAATTTTGGAATATCCATTGGACGGTAAAATAGTTAAGTTGAAATTTGGTGGAGAATTTTTAGAGGTCTTCTCAAATGCGGTTGAAAGATCTAAAGGCAATTGGAGTGAAGCCAAGGAAGAGGTAAGATGGCTATTGAATCCAGATAATCTAGATGATAAAGCACTATATACAGATCATTTAAACACATTTAGAAATCTAAAAACAGAGTTAATTATCAACTCGGATTATTTGACGAAAATATGTAGGGAAGAAGCAGATCGAAAAAAAGTGCTGAGTGAGTCGGTACAGACATTGGCGACTGCTATTGCAATATTGATTTTTTTATGGCTTGTCTATTTTATGAATCGAGATTTCAGACAGCCACTTGAACAAGTGAGCCGTGTGTTTAAAAAAATGGGAAAAGGGGACTTTAATCAAAAACTAGAAAGAACGCAAGAAGATGAATTTAAAGAGTTATTCGATGATTTTAATGTATTCATAGACAGCTTGACGGCTATTCGTGAAATAGAAAATCGGATACTCGTTGAAGATCAAGTCAATGTCATTCTTAAATTTATAAGGGAGTCATTTGCGGAATTTGTGCAGATTGATGAAATTAAAATTGTATATGAAAACGGAGCCAAACAAATTATGGAAGTTTTTGACGGCGTTAATGGCACAGGCGAAAAAGAAGTAGAGATAATGGATCAGTACGACGAGATGACTTTTATTGGGACCAATAATATTGTCGTTCCGATTAACATCAATGATGTTTATTTAGGCTACGCACTTATGACAAGTTTCAAAGGCTTTGACCACAATGCCACACTGTTTATTGAGTCATTAAGCGATAAAATATCATTTGCCTTTTATAAAAGTCTGCTGTTTAAAGACTTGTTGACAATCGTTACAGATGGATTGGCGGATTTGACTGAGTCGCGAGATCCAGAAACCCGTAGACACCTTGTACGCATGAGTTCATATGCACAAATAATAGCGAGACAATTACAAATAGATCGCCATTTTGCTGATGAGATTGACGATGAGTTCATCAACAATATAAAAGTTACAGCGCCGATGCATGATATTGGAAAAGTTTCCGTTCCGGATGCGGTTTTACTGAAACCAGGAAAATTGACTGATGAGGAATTTGATATAATGAAGATGCATGCTGGGGCAGGGGCAATCGTTTTAAGAAAAATCCATGAACGATTTGAAAAATACAATTTATCATATTTCTTTATGGCAGCTGAAATAGCGAATTTTCACCAAGAAAAATATAACGGAACAGGGTATCCAACGGGAATATCTGGTGAGCGAATTCCGATAGCAGCTAGAATTTCGACGTTGGCCGATGTTTTTGATGCATTGACATCAAAGAGACCCTACAAGAATGCTTTTAGTCTAGAAAAAAGTTATAATATAATTAGGGAATCAGCGGGCGGACATTTCGATCCGCTGGTAGTGGATGCTTTTTTTAAAGCGCAAGAGGACATTGAAAGCGTATATGAGAAATATAAAGAGGTATAGAATGTTGTAATAATGAGGTGGTTAAGATAATAAACAATAAACGCATTATAACTTTAGTACGAATAACAATTATTCCATTGGTAGTCATTCCATTATTGATTTTCAGTAGTTATTTCACTTATCTCAAAGTAAATGATTATAATGACTCCAGAGATCAATTGGCTCGGGCGACGTTAAATGGTTTAGCATCAATATTCGAGAATGTTAATACTTCAATAACCGAAGTTTTACTGACTTACAGCGAATTTGGGGCTTTTAGGAAAATGGAGTTAACTGATAAGGACAGAGAAGACATTCGGGCACTGGTGTATGCATATAGTGGGCATAGTACTTTGCAGGATATTGCATTTGGAACGGTTAATGGAGAAATGTTTACACCGAATGAGCCCTACTTACCTGCTGATTATGATCCGAGATTTCGGCCATGGTATATGGAAGCATCAAGATTAAGTGGACAAGTGGTTCTTTCGCCACCCTACCGTGATGCAAGGGATCCAAGTAATTGGACGCTGAGTTATGCGCTACAGGTAACAAACGATCAAGGTATGCCGACAGGTGTTCTGGGGACAGATCTAAAATTAAAAGGTATTGAGGAATATTTTAATCAATATTTCAGCGCGTTTGATGGGCGCATTGTTGTTCTGGATGCAAATAGTAATATTGTTATTGAAAAAGAGGATGGTATCTTTAGCCTCAGCAACAAAAAGGGGATTGCATTCGAATTTGTCGGATCGGATGGCATAAATCATGATGTCGTGTATGAATCTATCAATTATCGAATGGATAAAGCCACAGTTGAGTCGATGGGTTGGTGTATTGTATTATTGACGCCAAAGGATGTCATTTTTAACGATATGGTCAAATTGTTGCTTCCATTATTTGTGGTATTAATAATTGTATTAGTGTTCATTCAATGGCTATTTAGGCAAACGCGCCGTACAATTATTGGACCGCTGGAGGAGTTCAGTCAACAATTTGAAGGCATCAGTATTGATGGCGATTATGAATCGATTGATTTTAAAGAATCGATTCCAATGGAATTCCATGTAATTCAGGACACTGTTAATGATATGCTCAAGCGTATCAGTCATCAAACACTCGTGTTACAGGAGCAAAAGGAAGAAATTAATGGGCAGTATGAAGAAATAAATGCCCTTTACGAAGAGACCACAGCGATGAATGATTCGTTAAATGACTTAGTTAATGAACTACAAGAAAGTTATCGTGCGACAATTTATGCGTTATCAAGTGCAATAGAAGCCAATGATGCTTATACCAAGGGACATTGCGACCGTGTTAAAGAGTATGCAATAAAGCTGGGAGATGCTTGGGGGTTGAGTGAAAGCGAGTTGATCACCCTTGAATATGCTGCCATACTTCATGATGTCGGTAAAGTTGGTATACCGTCTGTAATATTGAACAAGCCTGTAAAACTAAGTGAAGAGGAGTATAAGATTGTACAAGGCCATCCAACAATTGGTGGACAAATATTGAATGAGATTCCATACTTGAAACTTGTTGCAAAGATTGTAGAGCAACATCACGAGTGGGCTAATGGACAAGGGTATCCTTATGGTCTAAAGGAAAATGAGATTCACGATTATGCTCAGATTCTGTGTATTACAGATGCTTATGATGCAATGACCAGCGAGCGACCTTATAGAAAGAACGCCATGACAATGGATGAAGCAATTGATGAACTGAAAGCATCCTCAGGCACTCAGTTCTCACAAAGAAAAGTAGAAACATTTATTAAAATACTCCAAAACGAAAAAAAACGATCAGAGTAAATTGACAATTGTTTAATCTGTGGTAATATAAGTATTAATATTTAAATAGTAATTCGTATAACCCCAATGATATGGTTTGGGGGTCTCTACCAGAAACCAATAATTTCTGATTACGAAGAAGTCACATGTTGTGTGGTTTCTTTGTGGTCAGATTTTTTTATATTTTTGGACCACAAGAACACCTAGCGACCTGTTCTTGATAGGGAGGAACCAATGAACAATTTACCAAAGATTGAACTACATTGCCATTTGGATGGGAGTCTACGACCTAAAACTGTATTGGAACTGGCAAAAGAAGCGAACGTGTCTTTACCAACAGAAGATGTTGAAGTGTTAAAGCGTCATTTGCAAGCACCGGAAGATTGCCCGTCATTGTCGGAGTACTTAAAACGTTTCGATTTACCGATTGCCGTAATGCAAACTGAAGAGAACCTAGAGCGCGTCGCATTTGAACTAATGGAAGATTGCGCCGAGGAAAATGTCAAATATATAGAAATTCGATTTGCACCACTCTTTCATCAACAACAAGGCTTGACGATTGAGCAAATCATTGAAAGCGTATTGACTGGGATGGACAAAGCAGCATCACGATACGACATCAAAGGGAATCTGATTTTATCGTTCCTCAAATTTATGCCAACTGAAACGATTGTACCGGTACTCGATATTGCAAAAAAATACCTAAATAAAGGTGTTGTTGCAGTAGATTTAGCTGGAAATGAGGATGAGGGATTTGCACATACATTTATTGAGCCGATGGCTCATGCAAAGGCGTTGGGCTTTCATATAACAGTCCATGCTGGCGAAACGGGATTTGGACAAAATGTATTGGATTCGATTGAGTTGTTAGGCGCAGAGCGCATCGGTCATGGTGTCAATATACGCGACCATAAAGGCGCTTATGATAAAGTGAAACAACTAAAAATTCCGTTGGAAATGTGCCCGACTAGTAACGTCCAGACCAAGGCAGTACAAGGTATAACGGATCACCCTGTAGCGGCATTCGCTGACGACAATATTATTGTTACAATCAGTACAGATAATAGAACTGTTTCAAATACGACGATGACCAAGGAAATTGAAATTTGCCAAAAGTCGCTATCCATAAATGAGTCGCTGTATAAGGACATATTCAATAATTCCATTGAAGCGACATTTGCGTCTTCAGAAACGAAAAAATGGCTTCAAAGTTTTTCGAAATAAACAGTAGCGTTCACAAGTTTGTCACATGCCTCTGATATACTGAGTCCAACGAATTGATGGAGGGATAATGTGACAAAAGTGAACTATAATAAATTAGGATATATCATAGCGGTAGGGGTAGTGGTCTTTGGAATGACGGCTTGTACACCTGAGTCTACAATTAGCTCGGAAGAAAATAATGAAAATAGGCCTGGGGAAACTGTTGAAACAGTGGAAAAGCAGGAACTGAAAATCATAGAGGTAAAAACTGAAAAATTCAAGGAGGAAACATCTGCGTATAATATTGAAGTTGAGTTACCGATTTTAAGTGGATTCACTGATGAGGTATTTCAACTTGATGAAAACAAGCAAATGTCTGATTATGCGGCTCAATTTACTGGGGCAATCAAAGAGATGGCATTGGAGATAAAAGAGGAAGGGTATTTGACTTCTCCTTATTATGCCGGCATCACCTACGATGTATTGTTGAAAAACGAAGCTTATTTATCATTGGCGATTAACTATAGCGAGTATACAGGCGGTGCTCATGGCAACTATTTTTCTGAGTATATTATCTATGATATTGCAGAGAATAAACGTATTGAATTAAAAGATATCATGATTGATGGAGTAGAGTATATGACTGTGCTAAATGATGCAGTCACAGAAGCTATTCAAGCAGCCCGCAATGAATCTGAATATGGTGACCAATTACATTCATGGTATGAAGGGGTGACAGAGGAACTGTTGTCGTTTTCAATAGAGTCAGAGGGCCTTGGAGTACATTTTCAGCCTTATGAAATAGGACCTTATGCTGAAGGCGCACCAACATTTATTATTCCTTATGAACGCCTTGAGGAAGTTCTGGATTTAAAAAAATTCTAGTGAGTCCTTTCTAATTATTATATAATTGGTATGAGGTGATTGAAATGACTTATGAGAAGAGCACACTTTTTATTACAGGTACTGCGCGAATTGGAAAAACCGATCCCATAGCAGCTGCACATGACATTTTTTTTGTAGGCTTGATCATTGATAAGAACACGAATAAAATTGTCGACTTTACCTGTAATATGGTAAGGGATGTAACCAATGACTTTATCAAATCCATTGTGCTTGAGTATGATATAGTCCATGATTGTGACACTTTGATCGATGAAGTGAAAGAACGGTTTCATGGATTGGCACAAAAATCTGTTTGTGCTTCTATCAAGGATGCACGCAATAAGTATTTGAACTTAACAGACCAATAAGGTAAAATAAAGACAAATGAATAATATGAAACGTTTTGTTTACTTGTGTTCAGATTAGCCTTTGAAATACAGCTTTAAATAAGACCCAGAAGATAATCCTATCTTTCTGTGTCTTTTTTTCATTTTTGAGGAACTTTTAGAGGGGGAGTAAGATGTTAAAAGGAAACTTGCCAAAGGAAATAAGAAAAAAAATACAGAATCAGGAAATAACTGATCAGACATCGGGGAGGTGTCCAGGATATGCCCAAGGGAATCTCGTCATCTTACCAAAGGCATATGCCTTTGATTTTTTGCTTTTTTCAATGAGAAATCCAAAGCCATGTCCCATTTTGGAAGTGGTGGAGTCGGGAAAGAATTTAAAACAAACAGCTCCTGGAGAGCCTGTGACAAAAGTATTTCCAAAATACAGAGTGTATGAGGACGGTAAACTATCCGGTGAGTATACGGATATTGATCATCTGTGGCAGGATGATTTTGTAACATTTATTCTCGGGTGTAGTTTTACGTTTGAGTCTGCTTTGATGGAGGCAGAAATTGCGATGCGTCATATCGAACAGAACAAAAACGTCGCCATGTATCAGACGACTATACCATGTGAAGAAGCGGGTTTTTTTAAAGGGAACCTAGTGGTCAGCATGCGACCGATAAAAAGTGAAGATGTGATGGCAGCAGTGGAAATAACATCAAAGTACCCCAAAGTACATGGTGCGCCCATCCATATTGGAAATCCACTGACCATTGGTATTCATGACATAAGAAAACCTGATTTTGGTGATGCCATAGAAATTGAGGTGGGCGAAATACCCATGTTTTGGGCTTGTGGCGTAACGCCTCAAAGTGTGGCGATGAATGTGAAACCGAGCATTATGATTACCCATGCCCCAGGGCATATGTTGATAACGGACATTAGAAATAGTTCTTTAGAAGGGGTGAAATAGCAGTTGAAAAGAATAGAAGTGAATGCGGATATAGGAGAATGGGAAAATAATCTTGGCAGAATCAACGATGAGAAAATAATGCCCTACATCACCTCTGCGAATATTGCATGTGCCTTTCACGCAGGCCATCATGATGTCATGGATCTAACAGTTCAAATGGCAATGAAACATGAGGTGAAGATTGGAGCTCATCCTGGCTATCCGGATAAAGAAGGTTTTGGTCGAAGGGCCATGAATTATTCCCAATCAGAAATTCGTAACCAAATGCTTTATCAGATAGGTGCTTTACAAGGAATTGCACGTTATAGAGGGGCTACAATCAACCATGTTAAACCTCATGGCGCTCTTTACAATCATGGTGCAAAGGACTATAAGATTGCCAAGGCGATTGTCGAAAGTATTGCCTCATTTGGTGAAACAGTACTATTAATTGCTTTACCGGCATCAGAATTAACAGTTGCGGCTGATAAAATCGGTGTACCATTTATGAGCGAAGTATTTTCAGATAGACAGTATAGGGCAGACGGTTCGCTGGTACCAAGAAGTAAAACAAATGCCTTAATAGAATCGATTGATGAAGTAAAGAAACATATAGAATCCATTGTCGAAAAAAGAGAAATTGTAGCTGTCGGTGGTGAAATAATAAAAATTCAAGCGGATACGATTTGTGTACATGGGGATGGTAAAGAGAGCGTGGCGATTGCAAAGATGATATGCGACTACTTGAAAAGTATAGGCAGGTGATTTAATGAAAGAGAATATCAGTATAGTGCCAAATGGGGATAGCGGTATGAGTATCGTTTTCGATAAAGGTATATCTGAGGCCATCAATAGTGCAGTTCATTATTTAGCCAAGCGCATTGCTGAAACCGATATTCCTGGTGTTGTGGATATTGTACCGGCATATCATACCCTGCTCATTTGTTACAATCCATTGGATATATCATATATAAATTTAAAAGAGCAAGTGATGCAGCTTTTGGGAAAAGAGTTTTCAAAAGCTAAAACTGTTAAAATCGTCATTCATATACCTGTTTTATACGGTGGGCAGTGGGGAGTGGATATCGACACGGTGGCAGCCCATAATGGCCTAACTATAGACGAAGTAATCACTTTACATAGTGGAATGATGTACAGAGTTTATATGCTTGGATTTAAACCGGGATTTCCTTATTTAGGCGGGATGTCGGATCAGTTGGCAACACCGAGATTATCAACACCTCGGTTGAAAATACTTAAGGGGAGTGTAGGCATTGCAGGGCAACAAACCGGGATCTATCCTCAAGCGAGTCCTGGCGGATGGCAATTGATCGGACGAACCCCATTAGAATTAGTAGACTGGTCAAAAGAAAAACTGACAATTATTGAACCCGGGCAATATGTTAAGTTTGATCCAATTGACGAAGCGATGTTTGAAACAATAGAAGAGGCTGTACAATTAGGAACTTACACCCTTGAAATAGAATATTTGGAGGAATGAAATGATCGTTGATGTATTAAAAGGTGGCTTTCAGTCCACGATTCAGGATTGTGGTAGAAATGGATATCAATCACGTGGTGTTACAAGAGCAGGTGCCATGGATCAGCGTGCCTATAAAATTGCTAATATTTTGGTTGGAAATGATTCTGATGCGCCTTGTATTGAGATGGCTTATGGTGGGGTATCGCTTTTATTTCACAGCATTATGGAAGTGGGTGTAACGGGTGCAGCGACTCCAGCAGTAAATGGAAAACCAGTCCCCGTCAACGTAACTCTGTATATGATTCCTGGTGACCTGTTGGAGATAAAGCCTGCCACGTCTGGTGTTTACAGTTATATTTCTTTTTCCTCAACGCTGTTACTAGATAAAGTTCTCCAAAGCATGTCAACAGATATAAAATCATCCGTTGGTGGCTTTCATGGTCGGCGGTTACAGTCGGGAGATCAGTTGCTGTTCGAGGAGCAAGCCCATTTATATCTTCAGCAAAGAGTGATGCCGATGGCTTTAGAAGAAGTTACTGAAAATGAAACCGTCATTAGGATCATTCGTGGTATTGAATACGACGCATTTGATTCCGAAGGACAAGGGATGTTGGTTAATGAAGTATTTGAAGCCAGCGGTGATTGCAATCGCATGGCTTATCGATTCAAAGGACCCAAGATAGAGGCGTTGGACGGTTATGATATTATATCGGATGGTTTGACGACAGGCACAATTCAAGTAACCGAAAGCGGTGAATTGATTGCTATGTTGGCGGATTGTCAACCAACTGGCGGTTATACCCGTATTGGCAATGTGATTACAGTGGACCTGCCTAAACTGGTACAGTTACAACCACAGTCTAAAGTACGGTTCAGTCTTGTATCTTTGGAAGAAGCGCATATGGCCATGAAACAAGAACATGAGGTGTTTCTGAAATGGATGAACACTCTGACACCGAGACATGAAATAGAAATAAAAAATATAAGTAATTATAATATGACACTTAATAATAAACGATACAGTGTTCAAATCATTGAACAGCAATAGGGGGATGAGGGAATGTACTATCAGGAAATAGAGACGATCTATCGAGAAAACTTAGAACAGAGATACATGGCGGGTATTCACTTGCCTGAAATGTTGAAGAGCGTAACCCGTTCTCTTGTGAAGGGTCAGCATATAGTTATTGTGACGGGATTTGTTGTGAAAGACGCAATGGCTGGTGAGACAGATGGTCCTCCAGGGGCTTTAGCACTAGCGAGAACACTTCAAATGATGGGTAAAAAAGTAACGATAGTGACAGATGGAATTAATGAAATACTCCTTGAGCAGGGGATTAAATTACTTGGTTTGTCAGCTGAACTGGTAACGGTGACAAATGAAACAATTGAAGTTGTTTGCGAGGAGTTAATTGCTCAACAACCAAGTCATGTTATCGCAATAGAGCGTCCAAGTCGTGCAAAAGACGGTCAGTGCTATTCAATGCGCGGCGAGGCAATAACGGATTTTGTTCCCAATACAGATATAATATTTGAGCATGCCAGAAAGAGGAACATCGTAACAATTGGTATTGGAGATGGCGGCAATGAAGTAGGGATGGGTACGATCAAAAACTATGTTCACTCCAATGTACCAAAGGGTGCTTTAATTTGTGCGACTTCAGAAGTGGATTATTTATTGATTGGTGGCGTATCCAATTGGGTTGCCTATGGAGTATGTGCTGCATTATCTATTGAACAAAAGCAGCTGCTACTTCATACAAATCGTATGGAAGAGTTGATGATCGAGAGGCTGGTAACGGTTGGAGCGGTTGATGGCATTGACAAAGTACCGGTTATGAAGGTAGATGGTCTGGAGATGGAAGTGAATTTAAGGGTGCTAAGCGCCATTCGGTTAGTCGTAACAAAACATATTAATCAATAGGAAAGCTGTTATATTGTCTGCCACAGGGTATATATGTAATGAGTACGATGAGGTGGTTAGATGAAGAACAGACAAATGAGGTTGGGGATTGCACTTATTATAATTGTTATTGCTATAGGCGTGTTTGCTTCACAAATAGTTCAACAACAAAATGAAGTGAATTACCGTGAACGTGTGTCGAGGAATGCTGAGTTTAGGGCACTTTCTATAATCCACAAAATGCATGATTACGAAACGATTGTACTGTCGATTCGTCAGCTTTTTTATGCCAGTGATTTTGTTACACGTGGGGAATTCAACATATTTGTCCAACCGATATTAGAAAGACATGATGAAATTCAAGCGATTGAGTGGATTCCTAAAGTTCCTCATGAATTAAGGGGGATTTATGTACAAAAAGCACGTCAAGAGGGATTGACAGATTTTGATTTTACGGCACTTGTCGATGGGGAAATGGTTGTATCGCGAGAAAATCCAGTGTATTTTCCAGTGTATTATGTGCTTCCGTACGAAGGGAATGAAGCAGTAGCTGGTTTTGATCTAGCTTCGAATACATCTCGTTCAGAATCGCTGATATACGCAAGGGATACAAAAGACGTTGTGATAACCGAGCCGATTCGGTTAGTTCAAGACACTGGAGAAGGATTTGGTTTTTTAATGTTGTATGCAGTCGAGAAATCAGGTCAACTAGAGGGATTTGTCAATATTGTATACGAGTTTGAGGATTATATAGAGAAGAGTCTGTCCGTTCATGAAGAAATTGGACTGGAAATGCTTTTAGTTGATACGACGCATGGAGAACAACAAGTAGTCTATACGACCGCAATGAACAACAGCGTGGAAAGCAGTGTAGCAGTAGATGCACGCTACATTGAAAAAATCGATGTTGGTGGTAGGGAGTGGACACTAATTTTTATTCCATCACAGGAATATGAACAGAGTTTTTTATCTAAATCATCCTATTTGATATTGGCAATAACAGGTGTTATAGCATCGTTACTCGGTATCTATTTATTATCAATCAATGGTTATGAGCGTCAACTGGAATATCGAATTGAAGAACAAGTAGAAGAAATACAGAATGGACAAAGGCGTCTTCAAATAGCGCTTGAAGGTGCAGGCCAAGCAATATGGACTTGGGATCTGAGGTCGAATAGAACAACCATGGGAGATAATTGGATCAATCTAGTTGGGTATAGCAGGGAAGAACTAAATAGAATGGACGAGCCATGGAAAGTCTTGATTCATCCCATTGATTATCAGCGCATTCAGGACATTATCAGTAGGTTTCTAGAAGAGGGCAGCGGCGTGTATCATTCGGAGTATAGGATGATTAAAAAAGATGGCACTGTTGGTTGGTTCTATGATGAAGGAAGATTTTTTGACTACGATGACAAAGGATCGCCAGGAAAGTGTGCAGGAACAGTACATGACGTGACTGAAATCGTCCACTTGAGAGAAGAATTAAAACAAAAGGCCATCGTCGACCAATTGACGGGACTATATAATAGACGTTATCTATTTGAGCAGTTGGAACAGTATTTTTCATTGCATATGCGACATGGTCAGCAATACAGTCTTGTAATCATTGACATTGATTATTTCAAAAAAGTCAATGATACCTATGGCCATCAGGTTGGGGATTTTGTTTTAAACCACTTTTCTACATTTTTAAAGGAAAATGTGCGCACGACAGATTTGGTAGCCCGTTATGGCGGTGAGGAATTCGTTGTTGTTTTTCATGAAGTATCCTTGTTAGATGCCAGTGAGACCATTGATCGCATGCGAATGGAAATTGAGCAAATGATTGTAAGGTATGAAAATCTAGAGCTTCGTTATACTTTTAGCGCTGGCGTTGTGAACTTTGAAGAAGTCGAAAGTTTGGATGAAGTGGTTAGTCTGGCTGATGAACGCTTATACGGTGCAAAAGAAACAGGTAGAAATAAAGTGGTTCATGATTAGTAAACTAAATAGGAACACATAAGACCTAATCGATAGGAACTTATGTGTTTCTTTTGTATGCGCATATGCAATCTGTTATCATAGAAGTAGTAGATAACATTGTAGATGAGACCATTTTAAATGATTATATTGTGACGAAGCATCGCTTTAGGAACGATATTATCATTTTGAAAGATAAAAAGTGGTACCTTGATACTTTTTCCCAATTGTCATAGCTATTTTAACACTTAGTTGGTAAATTGTATCAAGAAAAGGTTTTCTGGAGAGGATGGAATGGGTATTTTTAACCAATTCATAACTTGGCATGCGACTTGCATAATTAAGAAGACAGGAGGATCGAATGGCCAGTAAACTGATCAGTGGATTACATGAGAATCCTATTATTGCAGCTATTAATGACATGGATGCAATGGAAGAAGCACTACAGTCTGCAGTCAATATTATCTTTTTATTGACGGGCGACATCTTTACCCTTAAAGAAACAGTGGAGAAAATAAGAGCAGTCGACAAATTAGTATTTATTCATGTGGATTTAATGGAAGGCTTTTCAAAAGATGCGACAGGTGTGAAATACATCATTGATGAAATTCATCCCGACGGCATTATCACAACAAAGAGTCACCACATTAAACAAGCAAAAGAAAAAGGCATTATAGCGATTCAACGATTATTTTTATTAGACTCTCTTAATTTGGATTCTGGAATTAAAGCGGTAAAGTCATGTCGGCCGGATGCGGTAGAAATTTTGCCGGGGGTAATGCCTAAGATTACGAAGCGAATCGTTGAAGAAACGAAAAAGCCGGTAATCACTGGAGGACTGATAATGGACAAATCAGACGTGATTGAAGCATTACAGGCGGGGGCAATTGGTATTTCTACGAGTAAGAAGGATATTTGGGCACTTTAGACAATAATTAGGGAAGGTGATGAAAGAGTGAAACATTTAGGGACGATTATAAGTACTGCGATAGCAGGTATGTTTGTAATGAGCGTTTGGGGCGCTTTTGCCGGTGAATATGGAATCGGCGGTGGATGGTTTGCAGGAACTTTGATTATCGGTACAATGTGGTATTTAAACCATGTGATCGGTTGTCATAACAACGATGGAGCTTGGGTAGATATGGCACTGGGGATTGGTGTAGCAGGTTATGTTAAACCAATGTTCTTGGACGGTATGCAAGTTGGAATCGATTCTTTACCAACTCTTTTCTGGGTATTAGTCGGTGGTGTTTTAGGTGGTGTGGCAGCACGTTACTTAGAGACACATGTATTTTGTGAGACTGAATAGAGAGAGTGAGGAGGAGAAATAATGACTTTTGCAAATATCGTAACAACAGTAGCAGGTGGATTTATATTCCCATTCTTAATTAGATTATGTTGGGGTAAATTCGTAGAAGATTTTGGAAATATCGGTGGCTGGATGGCAGCATCGTTTATTGTAGGTTTATCTTGGACAATTAACCATGGTGTTGGTTTGATCGTTCAAACAGGTGGCGCTTGGGTAGATATGGCCTTTGCAGCATTTATCGGATTATTTGTTGCTTCTGCAATGTCAGGCGACAGCGTATCGAAGGGTCTTATAAATGCAAGCTATGCACTACTTGGTGGTGTGATTGGTGGATTTATCCTTTCATGTTTATAAGATAAACAGATAGATTTAAAGAAGAGTATTATTATCCTATAACTAGAGAAAAATTTAGGTATAATCTCTTTGATATGAAGTGTAAAATGAGGTTATGAAGGTAAGGTAAAATATATTAATGGAGGTCATATGATGGAAAAGAAGTATATCTTAGCCCTTGATCAAGGGACAACAAGCTCGAGAGCGATTTTATTCAACAAAGCTGGTGAAATTGTAAAGGTGGCTCAAAAAGAGTTTACGCAAATTTATCCTAAAGCAGGTTGGGTAGAGCATGATGCTACAGAAATTTGGGCAACACAATCAGGTGTTATGAGAGAAGTTGTTGAAGCGGCAGGTATTAACGCAGCTGAAATCGCATCAATCGGTATCACAAACCAAAGAGAAACAACTGTTGTTTGGGATAAGAATACTGGACAGCCTGTTTACAACGCTATCGTATGGCAATGTAGAAGAACAGCAGCTATCTGTGATGATATTAAGGCGAGAGGTCTTGAAGATTATATCAGAACAAATACTGGTTTAGTGGTAGATGCTTACTTCTCTGGAACAAAAGTTAAGTGGATTCTTGACAATGTTGAAGGTGCAAGAGCAAAAGCTGAGGCTGGGGATTTATTGTTCGGAACAGTGGATTCTTGGTTAGTATGGAACCTTACAAGAGGTAAAGTACATGTAACGGATTACTCAAATGCATCTAGAACAATGTTGTACAACATCAAAGACCTTAAGTGGGATGAGAAAATTCTTGGTGAGTTTGGTGTACCAGCATCAGTATTACCAGATGTTAAGCCATCTTCAGAAGTATATGGTAACACTGACCAATCAATGTTTGGCGTCGAAATTCCAATCGCGGGTATTGCGGGCGACCAACAAGCTGCATTATTCGGTCAAGCTTGTTACGAAGACGGTATGGTTAAAAACACTTACGGAACTGGCTGCTTCATGTTAATGCAAACAGGTGAAAAGATGATCCCATCTAAGAATGGTCTTTTAACAACAATTGCATGGGGATTAGACGGTAAAGTTGAATATGCTCTTGAAGGTTCAGTATTCATGGGTGGCGCAACGATTCAATGGTTAAGAGATGAGTTGAAGATGATCAAAGATGCAGAAGACAGTGAGTATTTTGCTTCTAAAGTAGAAGATACAAATGGCGCTTATGTAGTACCGGCATTTGCAGGTCTTGGCGCACCTTACTGGGATATGTACGCAAGAGGAACTATTGTTGGTTTAACAAGAGGCGTAAACAGAAATCACATCATCAGAGCAGCTTTAGAATCAATCGCTTACCAATCAATGGACTTAATTAAGTCAATGGAAGAAGATTCAGGTCTTAAGCTTTCTACATTAAGAGTAGATGGTGGTGCAACTGCAAACAACTTCTTAATGCAATTCCAATCAGACATCTTAGGTGCTGACGTACAAAGACCAATGGTTACAGAAACTACAGCTCTTGGTGCAGCTTACCTTGCAGGGCTTGCAGTTGGATTCTGGTCAAGCAAAGAAGAAATTGCTAAGAACTGGGCAATTGATACAACATTCAATGCCAACATGGAAACTGAAAAACGTGCTGGTCTTACTAGAGACTGGCTAAAGGCTGTAGAACGTGCTAAGGCATGGGAAGAGCAATAGAATCTAGAAACACACTATACAATTTAAAGTAATTGTGATATAATACAGTCATATTTCAAGTAAGAGTTATAGTTAATATAATAAAATAAAGTTCGGCGAGAGATAAGAGTGCCGCTTCAAGAGACCCTACGGAACCTAGGGCTTCTTTGAAGCGGCTTTTTTTCGTGATATTCGTGATAAACAAGAACAGCATGTTTTCCGTATTGTAACTGAATATACCCATGAATGCGTATATTCAGTTACAATACGGAAAACATATTGGGCGCGCAAGCGACCAGAGCAATGTACGGTTTACACATTGCTCGGCTGTTCTGAAGTGTAAGAGACAGCATTGCTCGGCTGTTCTGAAGTGTAAGAGACAGCATTGCTCGGCTGTTCAGTCGGTTGCAATGCGAAGTATTGCTGGCTGATCTTACAGTCATAAGAAATAGTAATTTGAAATCAACACAATGCAACATATGAGGAGGAAAAACATGTTTGATATAGCCATTATAGGGGCTGGTGCAATGGGTACATCCATCGCAAGGGTCTTATCTAGATATCAACTTAAAACAGTCATATTGGAAAGAGACAACGACGTTTCTAATGGAACGACAAAAGCAAATAGTGCCATTATACATGCAGGATATGATGCGCCACACAATACAAATAAAGGAATCTTTAATGTCAAAGGGAACGCTATGTTTGATGAATGGTGTAAAGATCTGGATGTGCCTTTTGAAAGAATTGGCTCTTTGGTCGTTGCCCACAATGAAGAAGAGTTAGAGACTTTAAAAGAACTAAAGGATAATGGGGACAAACTAGGTGTTCCAAATTTAGAAATATTGACAGGGGATAAAGTAAAGGCAAGTGAGCCAAACTTACGAGATGATATTATCGCAGCACTTTATGCGCCGACAGCAGGTATTATTGAACCTTGGGAACTTGCAATTGCCTGTGCTGAAAATGCTATGGAAAATGGGACTGAGTTAAAGCTGAATTTTGAAGTGAAAGATATTGAGAACATGGAAACATACTTTAGAGTTCATAGTAATGATGAAATTATAGAAACTAAAATTGTAATTAATGCTGCAGGTGTTTATGCAGATCAACTATATAAAATGGTGAATGATGCGCCAGAGTTTTCTATTCACCCTAGAAGAGGTCAGTACTACTTACTAGATAAAGAAGCCCAAGGTTTTGTAAATCATGTTATTTTCCCGACGCCAACAAAGTTAGGAAAAGGAACACTTGTTACACCGACGGTAGACGGAAATACACTTATTGGACCAGATTCTGAAGATTTAACAGATCAGGCTAAGGAATCTGTAAACACAACTTATGGCCGCTTAGGAAAAGTCAAAGAACTTGCCCTAGGTATAACGGACAAAATACCATATGGCATGAATATTACAACATTTGCAGGTCTTAGAGCGGAGCCATCTACTGGTGATTTTATTATTGAAGAATCAAAGGAAGTACCAGGTTTCATCAATGTTGCAGGAATAAAATCACCAGGATTATCATCTGCACCAGCAATTGCAGAATACGTTGGTGAAATTGTAGAACAGATTTTAGGGTCGATAGAGGCAAAAGAAGATTACACGCCAACAAGAAGACCAAGATTAAAATTTGACGAAATGACACCTGAAGAGAAAGCAGAATTGATTCAAAAGGATCCAACATATGGACGAATCATTTGTCGATGTGAAATGATCACAGAAGGCGAAATTGTAGATGCAATCCATCGCTCAGCAGGTGGCAGAACATTAAATGGTATTAAGCGTAGAGTCAGACCAGGTGCTGGTCGTTGCCAAGGCGGATTTTGTGGGCCAAGAGTAATGGAAATATTAGCAAGAGAGTTAGGGTGTGAGATTACAGAAGTTCTTCAGGAGAACGAAGGCTCTTACATTTTATCAGGACATACAAAGTCTTAGTGGGGGATGAACATGAATAAATATGATATCGTAGTTATTGGTGGCGGTCCTGCTGGACTGGCCGCAGCAATAGAAGCAAAAAAAGAAGGTGTCGATAAGATACTTGTAATAGAAAGAGACCGTGAATTAGGCGGTATTTTACAGCAGTGTATCCATAATGGATTTGGGCTACACATTTTCAAAGAAGAACTGACAGGTCCAGAGTATGCGGAACGGTTCATTGATGAATTGGAGTCAATGGGGATTACTTATGTACTGGATACAATGGTACTTGAAGTAACAGATGAACGCATTATTCACTGTGTCAGTTCAGCTGATGGTTATCAGATAATTGAAGCCCAATCCATAGTATTGGCAATGGGCTGTAGAGAGCGTACAAGAGGTGCTATCGCTATACCTGGTTATAGGCCGGCAGGTGTATTTAATGCGGGGACCGCTCAAAGGTACATGAATATGGAAGGCTATATGGTCGGAAAAAAAGTGATCATTTTAGGTTCTGGAGACATTGGTCTAATCATGGCGAGAAGAATGACCTTAGAAGGTGCTGAAGTACTAGCGGTAGCGGAATTGATGCCATTTTCTGGCGGACTTACAAGAAACATCGTTCAATGTTTAGATGACTATGATATTCCACTGTTGCTAAGTCATACAATAACTAAAATTGAAGGACAAAACAGAGTAGAGTCTGTTACGGTTCAGCAGGTTGACGAGAACTTCAAACCAGTACCAGGAACAGAAAAAGTTTATGAATGCGATACATTGTTACTTTCAGTAGGTTTAATCCCTGAGAATGAATTATCAAGATCAGCTGGTGTTGCTATTGATAACGTTACAAAAGGTCCTATTGTCAATGAATCCATGGAAACATCTGTTAAAGGTATATTTGCTTGTGGTAATGTAGTCCACGTTCATGATTTGGTTGACTTTGTAACAGAAGAAAGTCGTCGCGCAGGTATTGCAGCAGCAAGATATGTAAAAAAAGAAATTAAATCAACTGATAAAGTTATGACGACAAAAGCGGACGACGGCATTAGTTACATCGTACCTCAGCAAATCAGACTAGAAAATGTTGGCGACAAATTACCTTTGCTTATGCGTGTTAGGAATGTGTTCCATCAAGTTTCCTTATCCGTTAAGATAGACGGCGTTGAAGTGAAACGAATGAAGAAACGACATTTAGCACCTGGTGAAATGGAACGAATTGATTTGCCAAAAGAAATTATAGAAGCAACCGGTGGTCAATGTATTAGTGTTGAAGTGGTTAAGGAGGCATAATGATGACAATAACAAAAGAATTGGTATGTATTGTTTGCCCAGTGGGGTGTCGACTAACCGTAGAAGAGGATAATACAGCAGAGAATGTTTATAAAATTACGGGCAATCAATGTAAACGGGGGATTGCCTATACAATAGAAGAGATGACTCATCCAACGAGAATGATTCCAACAACGGTTAAAATAGAAGGGGCCTTCTTAAATAGATTGCCTGTGCGAACAGATAAACCCATTGATAAGAATTTAATCTTTGAGGCGATGGATGTTATAAACAAATTATCTATAGAAGCACCAGTGAAAATGGGTGACGTACTGATAAAAAACATTTTAGGGACAGAAGTAAATATAATTGCGACAAGAAGTATGAAAAAAGCTTAATGAAATGTAGGAAACACAGTGTGGGGGTGAATCATGAACATTTCAAGATTGCCGATGAATCCTGTCGAAAACGTGGATTTTATTGCGGCTAACTACCAATCGATTTTAGATGCTATTGATCAAGGCGTTTGCGTCTTTGATACAAAAGGCAAAGAATTATATGTAAATCGACAATATAAGTCATATTTCAGTTTTGGGAGAGTACGGTCTGATGAGTTGTTAAATCAATGTTTGCGCAAAAAAGTTTCAATAAATGGTGAAGTCCGACATGGTGATAAACTGTTTCGTGTTCAAGCGAATCCTATATTTGAGAACAAATTGTTCAAAGGCATCATTGGATTTTATGAACTCGCGGAAGAGGGGTTATTGGACATAAGTGTCACTAAACCAACTGTTACACGAAAGAATCCTTTTGAGTCAATTATTGGAGAAAATCCCGCCTTTGTATCGGAACTTCTCAAGGCAGAAAAAGGTGCCAAACGTCATATTACAGTACTGATTCGCGGGGAAAGTGGTACTGGTAAAGAAATGATTGCAAGAGAAATTCATCGCTCCAGTAGAAGGTCCGACAAAACATTTGTGGCTGTAAACTGTGCAGCGATTCCAGAGAATTTAATAGAATCAGAACTTTTTGGTCACGAAAAAGGAGCATTCACAGGTGCCCACCAGAAAAAAATTGGAAAGTTCGAATCAGCTGACAACGGGACACTTTTTTTAGATGAAATTGGCGATCTGCCGATGCAACTGCAAGTAAAATTGTTGAGGGTATTACAAGAACGTGAATTGCATCGTGTTGGTGGTGTAGAAACTGTGCCAATTAATGTTCGTATTGTTGCTGCAACCCACAAGAATCTTGAAGAAATGATTGAAGCAGGAACATTTAGAGAAGATCTTTATTATCGCCTCAATGTTATTGCCATAAATTTATCCCCACTAAGAGAACGAAAAGATGATATTCCTTTATTGGTTCAGTACTTTGCCAAGAAAATCGCAGAAAAACATGAAGTTGATTTAAGCCATGTAACAGATGAAGCGATAGAATGTCTTGAAAAACATTCATGGAAAGGAAATATCAGAGAGCTGAAAAATGTTCTTGAACAGAGTATTGTCTTGATGGAAGAGGATGTACTGACCATAGAGGATTTACCAAAAGAAATCTCTCATCGTTATTACTCGGAAGTTTGTCATCAAGCTGATGGATTGATTAACTATAATAGAACTGGGGAACTGGCGACGATGGAGGAATATGAAAAAGAAATCATCAAACACGCCATGTCCTTGTACGGAAGCTTTAATAAGGCTGGAAAGAAGCTAGGGTTAACCCACAAAACCATAGCTTCAAAAGTCAGAAAATATCAATTGATAGAGTAAAAAAAAGGGGCTGTGTAAACAGCCTCATTTTTATGCGTCTATGCGAAGTGGTGCTTTAAGAACGAATGTTGATCCGGTTTTAGTCGGTTTATATTCAATGCTCCCTTTTAGATAACTGGTGACTGAATGTTGTACAATATAGAGTCCAAGGCCAGTCTTTTTATCAAATCTTTTTGTCGTATAGAAGGGTTCAAACATGTGATGGGCAATCTCCTTGCTAATACCACAGCCATTGTCAGAATAAGTAATACAGAGCTCGTTTTCAACCTGCTCCAATTGAATCCTTATATGACCACCTTTACCTTCCTCAAAACCATGTTCGATGCTGTTGAGGACCAAATGCATCAAAACTTGAGAGATGACAATATCATAAGTGCGAATTTCAATGGAATCGACACATTCAATATCTATTTGCACGTTCATTTCTTTTAGACGTTCTGAATAGGCAGCTATATGTTCATTCAGGTAATCACAGAGGTTAAAATCGGTTAAGACATAGTACTCATTGTTATGAGTGATGTGTTTTAAGTCAGACATCAACTCAATGCTTTTCTCCAAACTGTTACTAATTAGTTTGACGGCATCCTGAATATTGGCACTATAAGATGAAAAACCCTCCTTAGTAAGGGCACCATCAGTAAAATCATGATCCAATCTACCGGCAAGTTGCTCAAGATAGGTAATGCTTGTCAAACATATTCCAAGCGGGGTATTCATTTCGTGGGAAAGGCCACTAATCAGGGTGTTAAGGGCTGCAACTTTTTCTGCCTGGATGTATTGTTCTTGTGTTTTCGCAAGTTCGACAAGTGACTCCTTGAATGCTTCATTTTGCAAAAGTATCCCCAAGTCCTTTTCTATTACATCTCTAATCATCGAAAGGATTTCTTTATAGGTGTTACTCATATCTCTAGGCAACTGGTCAAGAACACAAATAGTACCGAAGACTTCTCTATCAGGCCATCTAACGGGCATACCGAGATAATAAATCATATTTAAATCGATGTCTGGATTATGATTCCAAATCGGGCTTTCCAATGCGTTGATAACTTCCAGCGGTTCATTTTTACCAATTACTGTCTCACAATAAAGACCAAGACCTAATTCTGCTTTTTCGTTGGCTTCATAAGGATTATCATTGCCCTTATTGTGTAGGAAAACTTCAATTTGATTCGGGTGAATTTTCATAATAAGCGCAGAAGGCACTGAAAGAATATCGGCAAGAAGATTCAGGATTTCCTGCCATTTCTGGATACTTTGCTCATCTATTTCTGGTTTTTTATTGCTTGTTATAAGGACTTGCTTTAAGATATTTTCCTCTGGTATTTTTACAAGAGCTTGTAATGATTGGTCCATAGGTGCCTCCTTTTTATAATTATGTATGCAATACATCATATTTACCCACTAATAAAAATCACAATCAAGCATTGCTGTAATGATGCCGTTCATAGATGTTATATTCCCTTGAATGTAAAAAACCACCGTATTGACTACGGTGGTTTTTTATGTGATGGGTATAGCTATAGATATAGTGGCATATTGACTAATTGATGATATTTAATAACTCATCAAAGGTGCTCTTTAGTGCATTCAACATATCCACGATGTTTTCTTTTGTGATGATAAGTGGTGGCTGGAATGCCAACACATTTCTGTCCAATCCGTTTTTGCCGATGATAAAGCCCTTATCTTTCATAGTTTCTAGAATGTTGTCTACGAGCGTTGCTTTATCCATAGTGTCTGTATCTTTTACTTCAACACCTAACATAAGGCCTTTTCCACGAACTTCAACCAAAAAGTCGTAGGTATTGACAAGTGATTCAAGGCCTCCCTTAAGGAATGCGCCAAATGTTTCTGCTTGTTGGCAGAGGTTGTTGTTTTCGATGTAATCGATAACAGCCAATGCTGTTTTTGCTGCGACTGGATTTCCCCCAAGGGTAGATGCTGAAGGTTTAGTGAATGAATCTGCAATAAGGTCACTCGTGCAAAAGGCTGATATGGGTGTGCCATTCCCTAAGGCTTTGGCAACAGTGAGAATATCAGGCACGACATTGTATGTTTCAATGGCGAACATGCGACCTGTTCGAGCAAATCCCGTTTGCACTTCATCTATGATGAGCAAGACATCATGTGCTTCCAATAACTGTTTTAATTCCTTGAAGTACCAGTCAGGTGGCGTAATGATACCACCATTTCCTTGGATGGCTTCTGCGATGAGGGCTGCTATGTCCTTGTTGTTCTTTAGAATAGATTGGATGTCTGCTAAAGAGGCTTTGGCGCGTTCATCGAGAGAACCTGGTGTAGAAGCAAGGCCCTTTGCGATATGAACATGGTCCCCTAAATAGGGATCTGTTCGCCACATTGGAATACCTGTTACGTTCATGGTTAGATTCGTCCGTCCATGTAATCCATTTTCAAGCGCTATAAAGGATTCTTTTCCAGTATGGAGCCTCGCTAATAGCAATGCCCCTTCGTTGGCCTCTGTGCCAGAGGTACAAAAGAAACTTCTTTTTAAGTCACCTGGTAGGATACTTGCCATCCGCTGGGCCAAATCAACAATCGGTTGAGTCAAATAGATGGTTGTTGTGTGCTGTAGAGTCTGTAGTTGTGCTATTGTTGTCTCCAAAATTGTTGGATTACAGTGACCGCAATTCATGACTGAAACACCAGCATAAAAATCCAAATACGCATTATCTTCATGATCGTAGAGATATTGCATATGTCCTCTTACAATTTGTGGGGGATTTTTATAAAAGTGTTGAGCACATGGATATAAAAACTCTTTTTTCTTTTCTATGATTTTATTAGGTCCAATAGTTGTCATATTTATACCTCCTAAGGTTAATCAAAGGTTAATGCGCCCAGAGTATAGCCAGTTGTCGTAACTGTTGGCAGAGAGATATCTTCAGCCCACCCGTTACTTATTGCGTGTTGATAAGAATCAATCAGATGACCTAGTCTTGCTGTGCTGTAAGTTGTTCCTTCAATTCTAAAACGACTTAAACCAGAAGCAATAAACGTCTTAATGAGTGGTAAGTAACATAATTCTTTTGCTGTTGTCATGTGATTGCGTCCGTGCTGATCCTTATAGACTGGATATTCACCTGCCGGCGTTTTCAGGACAAGGCCGTTGTCATCTCCAGTCGTATTCTCGTATAGATCGTGCTCCAAATAGAGAACGGTTGGCATTCCATGTACATAGAGTTCCAAAGGTGTTTCCGAGTTCTTCAATAGGGCAATCATATCCTTCAGTGGTAGCTCCAGTGAAGGTGACAAATAGTGAGCACCATGATCCTGATATGTTTGTGCGGCTTTATAGTTATAGACATTCAAACTTGTATCACCAATCATTTTATAGCCGAGGCCACCATAGCGATGGAGTGTGCCTAATGAAGTAAAAACAATACCATGTACAGGCAGCTTCTCATCCATAAACCAGTGGTCGAATTGCTCAAAATGAACTTCTGTCATCATTTTAGGGAGCGTGATATAAATTGATGTCCGACCACGTTGATTGATCAGCCTCCGTATGTCTTCCAGTGTAAATGGAGTGTCTGGTAGGAAGACGTCCATCGATAAATACAGGTGTTGAATATTTTTCTTCAAGCATAGCATTGCTTGGTCCATCGTATTTACCTTTACGCTGAGTTCGGGTAATGCACCACTGGTATCTTTGTGATGGATCTCGGCGTCAAAAGCATTTTGTATGGTATTGATCCTATCTAGTGAGAGTTCCGTTTCTTCAGTTGGCGTACTAAAAACTTTGCCCGTACTATAGAATTTACCGGTGCCTTCATAACGCGTGTTGATATTTGAAAGTCCAGGTTTACCAAAGGCATAACCAGACGAAAGATCTCGCTTTCGCTTGTCATAAATTTGTTCGAAATTAAGGGAGCGATCATAGCTTTCAGGTGACGCGATAAAGCGGTCGATGGCATCTCCATATAAATTGATAAGGTCTGTTATGAATTCCTTATCGCGCATGCGACCTTCCATCTTAAAAGAGGTGACCCCTGATGCAATCAGTTCCGGTAAATGCTCATAGAGACACATATCCTTGACTGCCAGCGGGAAGCCAGGTTTGTACAACTGACCGTCCTTTTCGATATCGAAAGACCAGCGACAAGGTTTCAAGCAACGTCCCCTGTTGCTGCTCATTCCGAAGAGCATACCACTGTAGATGCACTGCGCGCCGTGTGAGACGCACATGTCGCCATGGACAAAGTATTCAAAGGCCACGGTGGTTTTTGCTTTTAAGGCTGTAATTTCTTCTAGACTCATTTCCCTTGAGGTGACCACTCTTGTAACACCAAGGGTTTCCAGTTTTTCTATGGTCGCTAAATTATGGACATTCATCATCACCGATGAATGTAGCTCCAACGTCAAATTTAATTCTTTCGCCAGTTGAAAAAGTGCAAAGTCTTGAATAATCAAGGCATCTGGTTGAACGGACTCTAAGAAATTCAAATAGTCTATCGCAGCATCAAGATCCTCATGACTGAATAGATTGTTGACGGTCACGTAGACCTTTTTATTGAGTTGATGGGCTGTTTCAACTGCTTTCTTTATCTCTTCATTACTGAAATTGTATCCTTTACGAATCATACGCATGTTGAGTATGCTGCCGCCAAAGTAGACGGCATCACAATTAGCACGAATAACAGATTCGAAAATTTCGAACGTGCCGGCTGGGGCTAATAATTCTATTGGTTGACCGTTGTAGTATCTAGCCATAAGTTCTCCATTCTAATAGTGTTGGTGTTATTGCTCTTTACTTGTTACAAATTGATCCGTTGAGACGTCTTCTAAAATATATGAGGCATCCGACAATTCTTTCTCGTTCATCCATTTTAGAACAAATTTGAAATCTGCTCTATTTGGCATTGATGCGTGGCTCATTTCAGGTATTTCGAATTGTCCTTCCAAAACAGGAGGGAATCCTAAATTTTCAACAAGCAATGAGAAATATGTGTCGATTGGCGTTTCATTCATGTAATCGACAGCTTTGTTATACCCAGTATAAAGTGCACTTATCTCTGCAGATTTTTGGTCAATGGCGTCTTGACTAAAGATAAATATCCCTGGATTCATTTGTAGGTCTGAAGTATCTCTTAATACAGTGCCACCTTCAAGCATTGCTGCTGATGCCAATGGTTCTGGAAGTGTAGCTATATCAAGTTCACCACTTCTTAACATTTCTAGTCGTAACGGAATTTTGGGAACGGCTACTTTTTCTGCCGTAGTGATATCATAGGATTCAAGAATATAGTCCGTTGCGAATTCAATGACCGTATTCGTAGAAAGACCAATGGTCTCATTTGTCAGGTCCTCAATTGTTAAATCTTTGTTTGTAGGACTTGTAACCATTCTAAAATTGCCATAAGTGCCTGATGTAATTTTAACATTGAAATCGTTATCGTTAAAGAAGATAACCGATAACATGTCAGACATAACACCATCTAGATTGCCTGTCTGTAATGCAGTATCCCTATCCATAGCACTTCTGAATACTTCGATGGTAACATCAAGACCTAGATCTTCGTAATAGCCATTTTCTTTAGCAAGCATAAAGGGCGTCGCGCCAACGTCTGGCATAACACCAATGGTGATAGCTTGTAGAGTCTGTTCTTCAGTTGCTTCTGTTGTGTTACTATTGCTACACCCTCCGATTAGGAAAGTCGTAATAAGTAATAGTATAAGTAATTTTTTCATGATGATACTCCTTTTAATAGTGTGATTTTTACATTGTAGATATTTTAACATATTAAATTTTGTTTTACGAAAGTTGCTGTTTTTTGTTCGTTTTGTACCTTTTGTTCATTAAGTAAGACCTGTACACACATTGACACCACTTCCATAGATGTTACAATTTTAACAAGGAAAGGCGTGATAAATATGATCTATAAAGATCTACAACAATATATGAACGATTTAGATAAAAAAGGACTATTGAAGACAATAGAAACAGAAGTATCCTCGGAGCTGGAAATTACAGAAATTGCTGATCGTGTGTCAAAGGTCTATGGACCGGGATTAGTATTTAATAATGTAAAAGGATCACCATATCCACTGGCGATTAATCTAATGGGTACATATGAACGGTTGCAAATGGGATTCGGTGTGGAGAGTTTTGATGACATCGCTGCAGAAATAAAGGATTTTATGGACTTAAGTCAATATGCGACGTGGATGAAAAAGTTCAAGGCAATTCCCAAGCTGGCACCCCTAGCATTTGTATTTCCAAGAAGAGTAACAAAGGCACCCTGCCAGGAAGTAATTGAAGAACCGGATCTTGATACACTGCCGATTTTAAAGTGTTGGCCAGAAGACGGTGGACGTTATATAACATTGCCGCTGGTGTTTACCAAAGATCCAGAGAACGGACAACAAAATGTCGGTATGTATCGATTGCAGGTATATGATAAGAAAACAACAGGTATGCATTGGCATCTCCATAAAGATGGCAGAGAAATATATGAGAAGTATAGAAAGTTAGGCAAGCCTATGCCGGTGTCGGTAGCCATAGGCTGTGATCCTGCTACTATTTATGCTGCGACGGCGCCTATGCCAAAGATGATTGATGAAATGATCTTTGCAGGGTATCTTAAGAAACGACCAATTGAACTGGTCAAATGTGTGACCAATGATATACATGTACCTGCCCATGCGGAGTTTATTTTAGAAGGCTATGTAGATCTTGAGGAGATGCGACTTGAAGGCCCTTTTGGTGATCATACAGGTTACTATTCCCTTGCAGATATGTATCCCGTATTCCATCTTGAGAAGATAACCCGTAAAAAGTCTCCGGTGTATCCAACGACCATCGTTGGCAAGCCACCAATGGAGGATTGTTACTTAGGGAAGGCGACAGAGAGAATATTTCTGCCGTTAATGAAAGTTCAGTGTCCTGAAATAGTGGACATGAATTTTCCACTTGAAGGCGTATTTCATAACTGTGTGATTATTTCAATGAAAAAAGCTTTTCCAAAACACGGCAACAAGACCCTGTATGCTTTGTGGGGACTCGGTCAAATGATGTACACCAAAATGATTATTATAGTGGATGAAACCGTAGACGTACACAATTATGAAGCGGTGATTAAGGCCGTTCAAGAGAATGTATACGAGCCAGACCACTTACTCGTGACAGAAGGACCCTTAGATGCTCTTGATCATGCATCTAACAAAGCGTTCCAAGGCTATAGATTGGGCATCGACGCAACAAAAAAATGGTCATCTGAATGTGGACCGAATAAAGCTGACGAAGTGTTACCGAAGACTGGACAAGACAAGCAGAACTTTGAAGCGGGTTTAGAAAAACTTATTGCAGAGACAAAGGGACTTATTCAGTTGTCGACCGCTCATCGTTTGCTGGGCCATCAACTCTTGATAGCTGTCATTGATAAATCGGAAGGCATCCGTGGGAAAGACCTTTTAGAGCAATTAAGCCAGCTGTCGCTATTTGATGAAACTTTGCTAGCGATTGCAGTAGACAAGGATATTGATTCGGAGGATTATTCTACAATTGCTTGGAAAGTCTTTAACAACATCGATCCGAATCGTGACATGGTCGTGACGAAGAAGGAAAGCGCGACACTTTTTGTCGGTATAGATGCAACGAAGAAAGGGCCTGAGGACGGATTGATGCGTCCATGGCCAAATGACATCGTCATGTCGGATGATATTAAAGCGCTTGTCGATGAAAGGTGGCAGTCTTATGGTATTGAGTAAACTCAAAACTTATGGAGACCTGGTGATGTTTTCTCATACGCTGTTTTCTCTCCCCTTTGCATTAATAGCCTTGTTGCTTGCAGCCAACGGTTTGCCGGCCACACCGATTATTTTTTGGAGCATGGTCGCACTCTTTGCCGGTCGCAATGGCGCGAATGCGCTTAATCGCTGGGTAGACAAGGACATTGATGCCAATAACCCAAGAACCAGTCATCGGCATTTACCTTCTGGAGCTGTAAAACCATATGAAGCTCTAGGGTTGACGGCTATCTGTTATGTTATTTTTGTATATGCGGCGTATCGTATCAATCCACTTTGCTTTTATTTATCGCCGATTGCCCTTGGTTTATTTACATTATATTCATACACCAAGCGTTTTACGTGGTTGTGTCATATCATTCTTGGGATTACCTGTGCAGGCGCACCAGTAGGCGCGTGGCTTGCGGTAACAGGCGCATTTCATATCGTCCCCTTGATGATTGGATCGGTTGTAGCACTATGGGTGGCGGGTTTTGACATCATTTACGGGACCCAAGACATAGATTTTGACAGAGAAAACAACTTGTTTTCAATACCGGCAGCTTTTGGACTAAAACATGCTTTATGGATAGCGAGAGGCTTACATCTGGTCATGTGGATAATCTTAATGGCACTGGTTGTTGTAACGTCCCTCGGATGGGTATATGTAATAGGTGTATTAATCAGTGGCGGTTTATTGCTAATGGAACATTATATTGTAGATCCAGCCCACCGCCACAAGATGAATGTAGCGTCATACCACTTAAATCAAGTGATTTCAGTATTGTTATTAAGTGTCACGGTAGTGGATATATTTTATGTTTAGGAGGATTATTTGAGTAGATATATAGTTGGGATTACTGGTGCGAGCGGTAGTGTATATGGCGTTCGTGTTATTGAAGGATTGTTAAAAGAAGGGCATACGGTTCATTGCATAATGACACATAACGGTGAAAAAGTCATGGCGTATGAGTTAGAAAAGGACGTGAAAAGTATTATTGAAGGATTTGAGGCATTTTCAGGAACATTTATTCTTCATGATAACGAGGACATGTTTTCTTCTGTTGCCAGTGGCTCTTTTAGAACTGACGGAATGATTATTGTGCCTTGCTCTATGGGTACATTAGGGAAAATTAGCGCAGGCATAACGGATACATTGTTGGTTCGCGCTGCTGATGTGATGCTAAAAGAACGTAGATCACTTGTTCTTGTAACAAGAGAATCGCCACTTAACAGTATCCATTTAGAGAATATGCTGAAATTAAGTAGAGCAGGCGCCGATATATGTCCGCCGGTACCGGCCTTTTATGATAGACCTAAGACGCTAGATGAAGTAATTAATTTTTCAGTAGGACGCTTACTTAGCCGATTAGGCGTTGAAAACAACTTATATACACCTTGGACAGAAGGAAAGACGAATGAGTAAAAAGATAGCGGTTGAGAAGGCCGCTTTTGGATATGGCAAGACTGCTGTTATAGCAGATCTTTCCATTGAATTTGAGCATAACAAAACATACAGCATCATAGGCCCGTCAGGCTGTGGAAAAACGACATTGCTTTATGGTTTAGCAGGAATTGTTAAACCTTTTAGTGGTGCTGTTTTAGTTGAAGGAGAAAACGCGTCACCTTCTCGGGAACAAACTAGCATCATTTTACAGGAATATGGCTTGTTTCCATGGAAAACGGTTTGGGAAAACATTACGTTACCTTTGGTGCTTGCACATAAGGAGACAAAGGAGACTGTTGCCTACGGACAAGAGTTGATGAAGAGTTTAGGAATAGATAGTCATAGTGACTATTATCCGAGTCAGTTGAGTGGTGGACAAAAACAACGTGTCGCCATTGCTAGATCATGGATGATGAATCCGGACATATTGTTGATGGATGAACCTTTTTCATCTCTTGATGCAATGACCAGAGAATCGCTACAAGATACTGTCCTTCAGCTGGTGAAGAAAAAGGAGATGACCCTTGTCATCGTGACCCATAGCATAGAAGAGGCTGTATTTATGTCGGAAACGATTCTCGTATTAGATGGAAAAGGCACATTATATAAAGCCATAGACAACCCTAATTATGGTGTGATGACTTATAGAGAAGAAGAATGCTTTTACGAAAAATGTATTGAACTTAGAAAGACGCTTAGGGAGGTTCTTGATGAAACATAAATCCTTATATGCATTTGTGGTAATTCTCTTGTTGTGGTCCTTTTTACATAGTTTTATTGATGGGCGTATCATCCCTTCGCCGGTGGAAACGATCGAAGTGGTTGTGACGATTTTTGTGCCAGTACTGTTACCCCATACGATAGCGAGTTTATATAGAGTACTTGTTGCAGTTGGTGTTACCCTATGTATTGGTGTACCGATAGGCTTGTATTTAGGTGGGCATCCGAAAGTGGATCAGTTGGTCTCACCAGTTATTTTCACCTTGTATCCAGTGCCTAAAATTGCATTCCTGCCAATCCTAATGTTGTTTTTTGGTTTAGGAAATACCTCCAAAATAATCCTTGTTGGATTGATTATCGTATTTCAAATTATCATTAGCACAAGGGATAGTGTGAGAACGATTGAAAAAGAATTGTATTATTCGATTGAATCTTTAGGGGCTAGTAAAGGTCAGGTTTATCGTCACATGATACTGCCCGCGGTATTGCCTAATCTTTTGACCGCGCTCCGTATTAGCATTGGTACTAGCTTATCAGTCCTTTTTTTTGCTGAAAACTATGCGACTAAGAGGGGGCTTGGATTTTTCATAATGGACAGTTGGTTGAAAATATCATATGTCGAAATGTTTGCAGGTATCGTCATGATGAGTCTTCTTGGCATACTTTTGTTTAAGGTCATAGATTTCACGGAAAAACGCTACTGTTCATGGGTATTCATATCATCAAAGGGTATATAGATAGAAAATACTTGTGAGATGAAGGAGGCACCGTTATGAAAACAAATAAAATTCTTGTGTTGGTACATGATCATGCAGAGGATTTAGAATTATGGTATCCAGTGTATAGAATTCGTGAGGAAGGCTATCTTGTCCACATGGCTTCTGAAGTAAGAGGGATGCTGTTTAAAGGGAAGTATGGTGTGCCATATACGTCGGATATTTCTTGGGACGATGTCGAAGCGGAAGATTATGATGGATTATTGATTCCTGGCGGATGGGCACCAGACAAGATGAGACGATTTGAGCGGGTGAAAAAACTAGTGAGAGATTTTGATGCTGCTGGTAAACCCATCGGTCAGATATGTCATGCAGGTTGGGTGACTATTTCTGCTGGCATCATGGACGGGGTTAAAGTAACGTCAACGATTGGCATTATGGATGACATGAAAAACGCTGGTGCAACGTGGATCAATGAACCAGTCGTTGTTGATGAGAATATTGTATCCAGTAGAAAACCAGAAGATTTGACACAGTATATGGTTGCGTTTATTAATTTACTGGAACAAAGAAAATAAATTCCCCTAGAGTCTTTTCTTATTGGTAGGAAACATGTATAATAGTCGGAGTGACTATTTTGTAATATAAGGAAGGAACTCGAAAATGATTACAGTTAACGGAGTTGGTCTCAGATTTGGAGACAAAAAATTATTTGAAGATGTAAATCTTAAGTTTACACCAGGCAACTGTTACGGCGTTATTGGCGCAAACGGTGCAGGTAAATCGACTTTTATGAAAATACTAGCAGGTGAAATAGAGCCAAACAATGGCGATATTTCTATTACACCAGGTGAACGTTTAGCAATGCTAAAGCAGGATCACTTTGAATTTGACAATATGACGGTACTTGATACGGTTATTGTCGGCCATAAACGTCTTTATGACATTATTCAAGAAAAAGATGCACTTTATGCAAAACCTGACTTCTCAGAAGAAGATGGTATTAAAGCGGCAGATTTAGAAGGTGAATTTGCAGATCTTGACGGTTGGGATGCAGAAATGAATGCAGAAAAACTATTAATGGGTCTAGGCATTACAAAAGATCTTCATGGTAAAAAAATGGCAGACTTAATGGGTGGCGAAAAAGTGAAGGTACTTTTAGCACAATCACTATTTGGTAACCCAGATATCCTACTAATGGATGAGCCTACCAATCACCTTGACTTTAGAGCAATTGACTGGTTAGAAAAATTCTTATTAACGTATGACAACACAGTTATTGTTATTTCCCATGACCGTCACTTCTTAAACAAGGTGTGTACGCACATGGTGGATATCGATTTCTCGAAAGCTAAAATGGTTCCTGGTAACTACGATTACTGGTATGAATCAAGTCAATTAGCTTTAAAATTAATGAACGATAAGAACAAAAAAGCTGAAGAAAAAATCAAAGAATTACAAAGCTTTATCGCACGATTCAGTTCGAATGCTTCGAAAGCGAAGCAAGCAACGTCTCGTAAGAAAATGTTAGATAAATTGACGGTTGAAGATATTCAACCATCGTCTAGACGTTATCCATTTGTTGGTTTCTCTCCAGAAAGAGAAGCAGGAAAAGACATTCTATTCGTAGATGGACTTTCTAAAACGATTGATGGTGTAAAGGTATTAGACAATGTATCATTTACAGTCAACAAAGGGGACAAAATTGTATTCCTAGGAAGAAATGAAATAGCGAAAACAACCTTATTCAAAATTCTTATGGGTGAAATGGAAGCGGACGCTGGTACATTTAAGTGGGGCGTTACAACAACTCAAGGATACTACCCTAAAGATAACACAGAGTATTTTGAAGGTAACGAGGACAGTTTAGTAGATTGGTTGAGACAATACTCACCAAACGAAAAAGATGAAGCATTTATCCGTGGATTCCTTGGTAAAATGTTATTCTCTGGTGAAGAAGCGCTTAAGAGTGCTCACGTATTATCAGGGGGAGAAAAGGTTAGATGTATGTTCTCCAAGTTAATGCTTTCAGGTGCCAACGTATTAATTATTGATGAACCAACCAACCACTTGGACTTAGAATCGATTACAGCTGTAAACAACGGGTTAATCGCATTTACAGGGACAATGTTATTCTCGTCTCATGACCATAAGTTCATCAACACGATTGCAAACAGAGTGATTGAATTAACACCAACTGGTACAGTGGATAAGTTAACGACATTTGATGATTACTTCGAAAACGACGACTTACAAAAAGAAATTGATGCAATGTACGTTGTGGAATAAATAGAAATATAAGATTAGTGACACCCTGCAGGATTCTGTGGGGTGTTTTTACTTTATTATAATAACAGGTTGATTATCTGTAATGATAAGACCTTTGTATGAAGAAAAAAGAAAAGCTTCAACAATCTCATCATCGATTGTTGAAGCTTTTTAATACTTTATATCTTACCCAGTCGTCTCCTCATCGATGACTTCCGAATAATTCTCTTGAATTGTCACTTGTACGAAATGTTCGACAACGTCACGGTCAAATTGTGTTCCAGAACATTGTCTTAATTCAGCGATAATCTCTTCTGTAGCCAGAATACCATCTCTATAAACTCTTTGACTGGACATGGCATCATATGCATCAGCGACGGCCAGTATTTTAGCTTCTAAACAGATTTCATCTGACTCAAGTCCATCTGGATACCCTTGACCATCTACACGCTCATGATGTTGTAATACGATATCTTTTGCCTTATCAAGAAAATGAATATCCTTAAGAATGTCATAGCCAATTTTCGGATGTGACTTGATCAAGGTATACTCCCGATCGTCTAAAGTGGAAGTCTTATTTAGTACATGATCTGGAATACCAATTTTACCGATATCATGTAAGATACAGGCAAATTCCAGTTGCCTAAGTGATTCCGTATCCAGATGCATTGCCAGTCCGATTTTTATGGACATGTCACCAACGCGATCACAGTGGCCCCTTGTATACTCGTCTGAGGCTTCGATTGCGTTAGCAAGGGCTTTGACTGTTTTGATATAATCCTCGTCTCGTTCGTAGATAAGCGTTTCTATATAATCCAGCATATTGTTCATGCTGTTTGAGAGTGTTCTAAATTCATCGTTGGAATCAACTCTACAGCGGGCATTGAATTTTCCGTGACCGAACTGTTTTGTTATGTCTACTAAGCTATTTAAATGAACAAAGATGCTTTTAAAGCCGGCATAAGAAAATAGAATACTAAAGGCTATTGTCGAAAGAACAATTAACATGATTTGATTCTTCATGAGTAATAAGTCATCTTTATAGCTTGTTTTTGTGACGGCTACAAGTTTCCATCCATTGATATTCAGTGGTGTCCACGAAAGAACATAATCTGTATTGTCGATAGTTTCCAGTGATGATGGTGTATCGCGATCGATATTATCAATAAATGTCTCTTTATAAAAGTTTAATTCATCTGAGTTGTGTGCAATAATATCATTATTTTGATTGATTAAAAAAATAGATGAACTCTTTGCAAGGCTAAGATTTTCAATGATTTCAGTGAATTTGGAAAGTTCGATATCCAGTGCAACAACACCTTTTAATTGCCTATCGTTATAGACTGCTTTTGAAACGGTTTGAAGAATTTTGCCTGAGTTGCCAGCGTCTATATATGGTTCAGTCCAGTATATATTACCGGATTGGTTGACCGTTCCTTTATACCAGTCTCTGGTGCGAGCGTCATAGCTGTCTGGCATACTGGGATCGACAGGTGCTATGAAGATGGAACCATCTGTCTCTAAGGCGAAATAGAACCACGTAATGTCGTGCATAGAGCGGGTTAATCCCATCCATTGATCATATACGTGATAAAAATCATAGGGTATGGATCGAACAATCCGAGGGACTTCAGGATCTTTCTTATAAGTTTTGATAAAGTCTGAATCTGCCCACTCAGTTACAATAAATTCCATATCATCTATGAGTTTGTCAAAGTAGTAATCGCTAATATTTTGAAGCTCGGCATCATTCTTTTTAATAATGATATCTGATGCCATTGATTTTGAGTTGTTATAATTTAGAATGCCTAAAAATACATTTGAAATAAGAATGATTGTTGCAAGTAGCAGTGCCATTTTATGTTTAATACTAAAGTTCTTCATAAAAATCATCCCCATCGTTTAAAAAATAAAATCCCTTTCATTTATTGTAGCACAATTTTTAATATCTTCTTGTTTTTTGTTATAATAATACGATAGAAGAGTAGTTAAGAACAATCGGAGGGATAAGTATGGAATTTATAGTATTGGATTTTGAAACAACGGGTTTATCTGCAAAAGAAAACCGTATTATAGAGATTGGCTATGCATTGGTTAAGAATGATGAAATTATAGAGGTACACAGTCAGTTAGTTGATCCAGGTGTAGAGATCACAAATCCTAAAATCACACAGATAACGGGTATTGATAACGATATGTTGATAGGAATGCCGCGACTTGAAGAGGAAATGAAGAAGTTGCATGGATTGGTACAGGGGAAACTGATCATAGCACATAATGCAGGATTTGATATGGGCTTTTTAAACAATACCTTCTATAGAATGGGATTACCGACAGTCCATAGTTCTCTCTGCACTGCTAAAATGTTTAGAGCTTATAAGGAAGCACTTCGAATCAACTATAAGGGTGCATCTCTTGCGGCTATGACGGAATTTTTTGAAGTAACCAACGAAGCGGCTCATAGAGCAGGCGCCGATGCAGAAGCAACGGCAAAGTGTTTTATTGAAATGTGTGAAGAACTTGATTTTAGAGAACACATGGAAGGAGCAGCAAAGCGTAGCAAGAAAATCAATATGCTTGAAGCACCAACCAAGACAGATACTTATATGCGATTATTCGATACTCATACGGAAATGGATGCCATTTGTGAGCAGATGAAAGTTAAAGTATCGACGGTGTCAAAATATTTTTTGGCATGGTTAGAGTATGCTGAAGCAACACCTTATGCAGGATTCATTAAAAAACATCTGCCGAATGAAAATACCATCAACGAGATATTGAAGTTGAAGGCACAAGGTAAAGGCACAGCAAGTATACACAGAGAATTCGCTGGTAGCGTCGAATACTTTGTTATCCAAATGGTTAGCAGGTTAGGTGCCAAGGGAATTGCGAAGTTGTCATAGGCCGCCGTTTATAAGAGTAATAAAAGATGTTTATACATGTGAAGTAGTTTTATAATGAAATATAGGTGAAATTAAAAATGCTACGAATGATTAAATAGACTTTATCATTCGTAGCATTTTTAATTTTATTTCTTGCGTTTTGATTATATAAAGTGTTTTTCACAAAAAATATAGGTATTTCCAACAAATTTTCACCTAATGTTAGCACTAGATACTAATACCAATTGACAATTCTCTATAAATTTAATAAAATATTGAACAATAGCATGTTTGCATGCGGAGGAGGAGTAACATGAAAATCGAAGAAATTAAAGACTTGATGAGCCACATGAAAGCGACAGGGCTTACAAATTTTGAATATGAAGGACATGGTATCACAGTAAAAATGGGTATTGAGCAGGCATCGGTAGTGACTACAGTAGCAGCACCAGTACAAACAGCAGCGCCAGTAGCGGCAGCAGTTGTCGAAACAAATACAAGTGTAGAGGCAGTTGCAGCAATGGGTGAGACTGTGAAATCCCCAATCGTTGGTGTATTCTATGAAGCACCGGGTCCCGATAAGCCAATTTTTGCTAGTGTTGGTGATATGGTCAAAAAAGGTGAAGTACTTTGTATCGTAGAAGCGATGAAAGTAATGAACGAAATCATAGCAGAAAAAGATTGTAAAATATTAAAAGTATTATGTAACAACGAAGATGTTGTTGAATATGGACAGCCTTTATTTGAAATTGAAGCGTTATAGGAGGCTCTATGTTTAATAAAATATTAATAGCGAATCGTGGTGAGATTGCTGTCCGTATTATTCGTGCTTGTCGCGAAATGGGCATCCAGACAGTTGCGGTTTACTCGGAAATAGATAAGGATGCACTACATACACAAATGGCAGATGAAACGATTTGTATCGGTAGTGCGAAAGCGGCAGATTCCTACTTGAATATGAACCGCATATTGAGTGCGTGTGTTGTTACAGGTGCTGAAGCCATCCATCCGGGATTTGGTTTCTTATCTGAAAATGCACAGTTTGCTGAGATGTGTGCTGACTGTAATATTACATTTATTGGACCAGACAGTAACATTATCGATATGATGGGAAACAAGTCCAATGCCAGAGCACAAATGATCGCTGCTGGCGTTCCTGTAGTGCCAGGATCAAAGAAAGTACTTGAAACTGTTGAAGAAGCAGGTATTCTTGCTGAAGAAATCGGCTATCCTGTTATGGTAAAAGCATCTGCAGGTGGTGGCGGTAAAGGAATGCGTATAGCAGCATCAGCCGAATTACTGGAAGAAGCATTTAGCACAGCTAAAATGGAAGCAAAAGCGGCATTTGGCGATGACTCCATGTATATGGAGAAATTTGTTGAAGAGCCGAGACATATAGAATTCCAATTAATGGGTGATAGCCATGGGAATATTATTCACTTGGGTGAAAGGGAATGTTCTATTCAAAGAAGGAATCAAAAGGTGTTGGAAGAAGCGCCATCGTCAGCAATAGATGATGATCTTAGAAGACGTATGGGTGAAGCTGCTGTAAAAGGCGCAAAACATGTAAAGTATGAAAACGCGGGAACGATGGAGTTTTTATTGGACAAACATAAAAATTTCTTCTTTATTGAAATGAATACTAGAATTCAAGTTGAACATCCGGTCACAGAATTGGTTACAGGACTAGATCTAATCAAAGAGCAGATTCGTGTTGCCTTTGGTGAACCACTAAGCATCAAACAAGAAGACGTAGTTATTAAAGGTCATGCTATCGAATGTCGTATCAATGCTGAAGATCCTACAAAGAACTTTATGCCTTCGCCTGGAACAATCGAGGATTTAAATCTTCCAGGTGGTTTAGGTGTTCGTAATGATTTGGGCGTGTATAGAGGTTATACAATTCCACCAACATACGACTCGATGATTGGAAAACTAATTGTACATGGTGATACACGTAAAGAGGCTATTGATCGTATGCGTCGTGCCCTTGGGGAGTTTATTGTCCAAGGTGTGAAGACGACAATTGATTTCCAGTATAATATTCTTAGTGATGAAGATTTCGTAGCAGGTGACTTTGATACAAGTTTCTTGACGAAGAAGTCCTTTTAGGATGGTGATTAAATGATAGGTAAATTATTTAAGAAGACAACATATGTAACGCTGAGTAAAGAGAACTCGGTTGTTTCAAATCAACCGAATGTACCAGAAGGTATGTATATAAAGTGTGGCCAGTGTCAGAAACAACTGTACCAAAAGGACTTGGCGAGCAATCATTACGCATGTTCTGAGTGTGGGTATCACTTCAGGATTTCTGCTAGAGAGCGTGTAGAAAATATATTGGACAGTGGCAGTTTTAATGAATTATTTAACGAGTTAACTTCAGCAAATCCTTTGGATTTTAAGGGCTACGAAGAAAAAGTTCAGGGTCAAATGAAAAAGACCGGTGAGAACGAAGGTGTTGTCACGGGTGTTGGAACAATCAGTGGTGAAAAAGTGGCCATTGGTGTGATGAATCCTAAATATATGATGGGTAGCATGGGTTCTGTTATCGGTGAGAAATTGACCTTGATTACAGAATATGCAACTAAAGAACAACTACCGCTGGTTATTTTTACAGCTTCAGGTGGTGCAAGAATGCAAGAAGGTGTGTTTTCACTCATGCAAATGGCTAAGACGTCTATGGCTCTTGATCGCCATAGAGATGTAGGTGAGCTGTTTATATCTGTCTTAACGGATCCAACGACTGGTGGTGTAACGGCAAGTTTTGCTATGTTAGGGGATATCATATTGTCAGAACCCAATGCATTGATCGGTTTTGCAGGTCCTCGTGTCATTGAGCAAACAATCCGTCAAAAGTTACCCGAAGGATTCCAACGAGCAGAATTTCTTCTTGAGCATGGCTTTATCGACAAAATCGTCAAAAGAACTGAATTAAGCAAGACCTTGGGTCTTTTGCTAAAACTCCATAAAGGAGGGACCAATGGACAACAATAAAATAATTAAAACACTTGAGAAACAGTTAGCGGAATTTATGAAGATGAATCAATCATCGGACATGGATTTCACGACTGAAATAGAGGCCTTAAAACAGAAAATCAAACAATTAGGCACACCAGAAGATGTGGTTGAAGTGCCAGCAGCTTGGAAAAAAGTTCAAGCTGCCAGAGATAAAAATAGACTGTCAACGCTTGATTACATCAAAGGCTTGACGGATGAGTTCATTGAATTACATGGCGATCGCTTGTTTGCGGATGACGCAGCAATCGTTGGTGGTATCGGTTTGATTGGCGATATGTCAGTGACGATAATTGGTCATCAAAAGGGACGCGATATCAATGACAATATTAAACGTAATTTCGGTATGCCCCATCCAGAAGGCTACAGAAAAGCCCTTCGTCTAATGAAACAGGCGGAAAAATTCAACCGTCCAATCCTTTGCTTCATCGATACACCAGGGGCATATTGTGGTCTCGGTGCAGAAGAAAGAGGACAAGGGGAAGCCATTGCCAAAAACCTTATTGAAATGGCTGGGCTGAAAGTACCTGTGATTTCAATTGTTATTGGTGAAGGTGGTAGTGGTGGTGCACTGGCACTGGGCGTTGCCGACCGTGTTTGGATGCTTGAAAATGCTGTATATTCAGTGCTGTCTCCAGAAGGTTTTGCATCAATACTTTGGAAGGATGCATCAAGAGCTTCTGAAGCAGCTGGTGTAATGAAAATTACAGCTGGTGATTTAAGCGAGTTTAAATTGGTTGACGACGTTATTGCCGAGCCAAAGTGGACGAATATCGAATCTTGTACAGACTTTGTTGCTACATTGAAGGATAAGATTGTCAGTGAATTTAAAGTCCTTAACGAAAAACCAGTGGACACATTGAAAACTGAACGCTATGCAAAGTTTAGAGATATGGGTGTATTCAACAGCTAGATGCTTCAAAAGATCAGTATGGGGTATATATGTAACAAGAAGGTGAGATTATGGACGTACGTATAAATAGCTATCGTCCAGCAACTACCGCCTCAACACAGAAAGTCAACCAAATAAAGAAAGTTGACAAGAAGCCGCTTCAGGAGAAGCAGAAAGTCGAGATCAAAGAGAAAAAATCACAACTCGACATAAAACCTGGGGAACAGAAAATTGACACATATGCTGCATACCGGAAGCGTAAGTATGCTGAACGAATCAAAACCCGTTTCGATTTATTTATTTAAGTAGACAAAGCCATTGGACATTTAATAGTGTCTAATGGTTTTTTTTTACGCGATAAGCAAGAACAGCATGCCTGGACGTGTGGGAAACCATATGAGAATGTTTTTCTCATATGGTTTCCCACACGTCCAGGCATATTGGCGAAGCAACGCGAGCCAAGCAATACGAACGCAGTGAGTGTTGCTGGCTGTTCGTTATTCTAAGGCCAAGCAATACGAATGCAGTGAGTGTTGCTGGCTGTTTGTCATTACAGTAGGTTGTGCATATTGGCGAAGCAACGCGAGCCAAAACAGTGTAATTCTTGCAGCACGGTCCAAGATGCAAGAATAAACGGTTTTCGCCTAGGCGAAAAGTTACTGCTACTTGAACGCAGTGAGAAATGCTAGAAGTTCGTTATTGTAGCACGTTGTATCGAAGCAATAAATAAATGATTCTACTGGATAAAAAAGGATATAAAGCTTTATAGGAACGGAATTGATTTTCTATAAACCTTTTCCTTGTATATATAAATAAATTTGTGTATACTGTAGTTGAATACAAAATTGTAATCATTACATAAACGTAAAATTAGGAGGACATATAATGGGAGACAATGTATTATTTGCATTCGGTTTAACGCTCTTTGCCGGTTTATCAACAGGTATTGGTAGTGCGTTGGCCTTTTATACTAAGAAAACAAACAAGAAATTTTTATCAGCGGCATTAGGTTTTTCGGCAGGGGTCATGATCTATGTATCTTTGGTTGAGATATTTGTAAAGGCTAGAGCCTCATTAGAACTAGTTTATGGTCCATCAAAAGGATATATGATAACGACGGTAGCTTTCTTCGGAGGGATTGCATTAATTGGTATTATTGATAAATTTGTACCGACATTTGAGAATCCCCATGAATTGAGAGATGTGTCCGATATGGATGATGACCATCAAGAGAAGCAAGAACTACTTAGAATGGGGATGTTCTCTGCTCTTGCTATTGCGATTCATAACTTCCCTGAAGGTCTTGCTACCTTTACTGGTGCACTTCAAGATCCAGCGCTAGGGGTGAGTATTGCTGTGGCAATCGCAATTCATAACATTCCTGAAGGCATTGCAGTATCGGTACCGCTTTATTATGCAACAGGTGACAAAAAGAAGGCATTCCAGCTATCTTTTTTATCAGGTCTTTCAGAGCCTGTAGGTGCAATGCTTGGGTATTTCGTTTTAATGCGTTACATGACAGATGCAACTTTTGGTATTATCTTCGCAGGTGTTGCAGGAATCATGGTTTATATTTCACTGGATGAACTGTTACCGACAGCAGAAAAGTATGGAGAACATCACATTGCTATTTGGGGACTTATCCTTGGAATGGTTGTAATGGCATCGAGTCTGGTGATGTTTGTATAAGATGATATGACGACAAACTGAACCCTAAATGTGATTGGTCACATTTAGGGTTTTTTAGTCCTTTCAATCTAAACAAGGAACTTTTCAAAGAGTCGTTTAAACATTACATATTATGGTATACATGAAATGGATATTAATTTAATAATTATATAAGGAGGACAATTCATGTTTTGTTATCAATGTCAGGAAACAGTTGGTGGTGTAGGGTGTACAAAGATGGGTGCTTGTGGTAAGACACCGGAAGTTTCGGATATCCAAGATTTAATGATTTACGTTTTAAAGGGGTATTCATACTTAAATCAAATCGCAAGAGAAGATGGCCTGAATAATGCAGTAACAGATCGGATGCTCATCGATGGTCTCTTTATGACGATTACCAATGCGAATTTTGATAAAGGAGCATTTGTCAAAAAATTAGAAAAGATGTTGGAAGTTAAAGATGGTTTGTTGGAATCGTTGAAATCAAAGGGTAAGTTAGAAGGGAAACAACTGCCTGATTGTGTGACTTGGACAGGTTCTGCTGCTGATTTTGATGCAAAAGCTTCCGCAAAAGAAATTGGAATCCTTTCTCAAGAAAATGAAGATGTTCGTTCTTTAAGAGAATTGACTATTTATGGACTTAAAGGCATGGCGGCATATGCTGAACATGCAGATAACTTAGGGTATTTTAAAGTTGAAGTTGTTATGTTTATGGAAAAAGCATTAGCTGCAACTCTTGATGATACGTTATCAGCGGATGACTTAGTAAAGCTGGTACTTGAAACAGGCAAATTTGGCGTGGATACCATGGCACTTTTGGATGAAGCAAATACTTCTGCATATGGACATCCCGAATTGACTGAAGTCAATATCGGTACACGGGATAATCCAGCAATTCTTATTTCAGGTCACGACTTAAAGGATATGGAAGAATTACTTGAACAAACAGCTGGTACAGGTGTAGATGTTTATACCCATAGTGAAATGTTACCTGCTAATTATTATCCAGCATTTAAGAAATATGATCACTTTGTCGGTAACTATGGTAATGCGTGGTGGCAACAAAAGACAGAATTTGAGTCGTTTAATGGACCAATTCTATTTACAACCAATTGTATAGTCCCTCCTAAGGGAGATATTGTTGATCGTATTTATACAACAGGTGCTTCGGGATTTGAAGGGTGTACTCATATTCCTGATAGACGTGAAGGGGGCAAAAAAGATTTCTCTGCACTCATCGAACATGCAAAGAAATGTGCGCCACCGACTCAAATTGAAGAAGGAAAAATTGTTGGTGGATTTGGACATCATCAGGTGTTTGCATTAGCGGATAAGGTTGTTGAAGCTGTCAAGTCTGGCGCTGTTAAACAATTTTTTGTTATGGCAGGATGCGATGGTCGGATGAAGGATAGAACTTACTATACTGAATTTGCGGAAAAACTTCCTAAAGACACAATTATTTTGACGGCAGGATGTGCCAAGTATAGATATAACAAATTGCCACTTGGTGATATTGGTGGCATCCCTAGGGTACTTGATGCTGGTCAATGTAATGACTCATACTCATTAGCTGTGATTGCAATGAAACTTCAAGAAGTTTTTGGATTGCAAGATATCAATGAATTGCCGATTTCTTATAACATTGCTTGGTATGAGCAAAAAGCGGTAATCGTTCTTCTTGCACTTCTTTATCTAGGTGTTAAAGACATTCACTTGGGGCCAACACTTCCTGGATTCTTATCACCGAACGTAGCGACTGTACTTGTTGATACATTTGGTATTGGTGGTATTAACACAGTCGAAAACGATATTGAAATGTTCTTGGGATAATTATGTAAAGGTATAACTATTAGACACCATTTTTAATGAAAATGGTGTCTTTTTGCATTTATTGATAGCCTTTTAATTTTAAGTCGCCTGTGATAAAATAGCGTTGATTATTAAAGAAAGAATGAGGGAATTACTTGTGAAGCATAAAAGTATTATAATAAAAACCATTGGAATTGCACTGTTGCTTTGTTGTGTAGCAGCTGTAATTTATTTTTTTGTTCAACAGCAGTCCGGACAAACATATCAACAACTTATTATTGGTAGATATAACGATGCAATAAGCTTAGATCCAGCCATAACAACTGATGCCGAGTCATTTGAGGTGACAGCTAATATATATGAAACCCTTGTCAAAACAGATAAGAAGGCACAAGAATTGTTACCGGGGCTTGCTGAAACTTGGAGTGTCAGTGAAGATGGATTAACTTGGATTTTTAAAATTCGTAAAGACGTTATTTTTCATGATGGGACGACGTTAGACGCAAAGGCAGTTGCTTTTAATTTTCATCGATGGATGAACGAAGACAGTCCATATCATACAGGACAGTTTACTTACTGGAGTCACAGTTTTAATGGCTTTCCTGGAATTGTAGAATCTGTGACGGCCTTGTCGGACACAACGCTTGAGATAATACTGAATGAACCCTTTGCGCCATTTTTAAGTGTATTATCCATGCCGGCCTATGGCATCGCCAGTCCTGAAGCTATTATGACTTACAATGAAGGACTAAAAGATCATCCGGTTGGGACCGGGCCATTTATGTTTAAGTCGTGGCAAAAGGGTAATGAAATCGTTTTGGAAAAAAACAGTCGCTATTGGTCAACGGAAGCAAAGGTTGATGGCGTTGTATTTAGATTGATTCAGCCATATGAGGATAGAATCGACTTATTGATTTCTGGGGATATTCATATTGCAAATAACCTTTTACCTCAAGAAATGAACGCAATCAAACAAAATAGTAATGTGAAAGTTCAGTATCGCCCATTTTTAAATATTGGCTATTTGGCGCTGAACAATACATCTAAACATTTTTCTGATGCGCGTGTAAGAGAAGCTGTCAGTCTTCTGATTGATAAGGAAAATATGTTGGCAACGGAACTGGATGAGCTGACAAAACCGGCACATTCTTTTTTACCGCCACTCTTGTTGGGGTATCATGAAGGTATTCAATCAAAAGTATATAATTTGGAAAAAGCGAAAACATTACTTGCTGAGGCTGGTTATCCAAATGGATTTACGACAAGTTTGTGGGTTATGGATAAACCGAGAAACTATTTCTCCAATCCTAGAGGAATGGCTAATTATTTAAAGAGTCAACTCCAACCTGCTGGGATCAATTTGGAAATAGAGGTAATCAAGTGGGAAGACTATATAGAACGCATTAAAGAAGGACAACAGGAAATGGCCTTAGTTGGTTGGAATGGTGACTTTGTGGATCCGGACAATTTTCTATATACGCTGTTTTCATCAGAAAATATTAAAGAGGGTCTTGTGCTCAATTATTCCTTTTATCAAAACGAGCGTGTCGACTACTTATTGACACAAGCAAGGAGAACGACAGATACAACATTCAGAAAAAGTTTATACAGAGAGATACAAGAAGTTATAGATAGTGAAGTTGCATCTATACCACTGGTACATACGATGACGGCAGTCGGTGTAAATGAGTCAGTTAGTGGATTTAATGTGCACATTGCCGGCGTAGAAGAATTGAAAGATGTTGAGTTGTTAAGTGGAGAAAACTAATGAAAATAATAAGATCAATACAATGGGTTATTTTGACGTTACTCATCATAACAGGGCTAATTTTCATCAATTATAGACAGGAACAGCGGAGGGAAATTATGTCTTATCCATCGTTACCTAGACCCATTGCTGAGGAAATGTTGCTGATTACTTCAGCGGGTCAGACAACGGATACTTATATTATCAAGGATATCGCCAATGAACTAAGAATTCATAACTATTTTATGCCACAGGCGACAGACTTGGATATTGAAGATATCAACAGCATTGCAGTTGTGGTTGGGTACAGTGATATAGGCGAACGGTTGCATGAGAAAACACTTGAGGACGAAGTGGAACGGATTGAAGGGTTGCTGAAGTTGGCGGATAACCAAGAGATTGAAGTCATTACCTTTTATATTGGCGGACAGCACCAACGGTCCACTGAAACGGATGAACTGTTGGCAATTGTTTGCGATGCTTCTGATTATATCGTCATTACGGAAGATGGCGACTACGATCATTATATTACGACTATTGCAGAAGATAATGATGTACCGATGACGATTGTCGATGATGTTACAAATGTGTCTGAACCATTTGCATCGGCATTTAGATAGGAGGCCAAAATGACGAAAAGACATACGTATTGGCTTCACCTGATTTTAGGATTAGGGGCATTATTGATTGTGTTGATGTTGCCTTGGTTGACGGAAAGTTATTGGTTTGGGATGATTGTTAAAATCCGTGAAGCAGTGACGACTGGAGATACGGGAAATCTTGTGATGGCTTCTGCATCAAACAGCATAATATTTGCCTTGCAAAACACACTGAGCTTTGTAGGTGTTTTTAGTCTGTTTTTAGCAATCGAGGATTATCGACATAGGAAGAGTCCATGGTTTTATAGTGGTGTATTTATAGTATTCTGGGCCCTAAATTATGGATGGAGCAGCATTGCAAAAATGCCTTGGGAGCCTATGAATAATATGCTTGCAGCACTTATTACCTTGCTATTGATTCGTTCTAATGTTAGAGGACATAATCCATTGTTTCGATCAACGGTAATTGCACTTCAAACATTCTTTGCCTTTCAATGGTTAAATATTATGCCAGCACTATCACGATACAGTTTTGGGATATCAGATATTCCAAACAGTATTAAAAGAACCTCTATATACTTAGAAAGTATGGATGTTTTAAATTTTGTAGGGCTTGCCTTCTATTTTCCTATTTTTATTTCGGCAGGTATTACATCAGTCATGTTTATTAGCTTTGATCGCTATATCAGCATTTCAGAGGAAAATTATAGAAATGAAAAAGAGTTAAGTGCCATTCGGTCTAAGGCTCTTGAAAATAGGATTTATCAAGAAATTCATACTTTGGCTCACGACCTTAAAACACCATTGGTGACGATTAGAGGCCTAAGTTCACTGTTGTCCATATCACAGAATAAAGAAAAGATAGTTGAATATACAGAACGTATAGATGGGTCCGTAGAGAAAATGTCTGAGATGATTACAAGCTTTCTCTTTGGATCTTCAAAAAAATTATTATCTGTAGATGAGGTTATGACATATGTAAGGGCTCAAATCCCCATGGAAAATGAGGAATTGGCAGTCACCATAACTGCAGATGAGAATTTACCAAAATTTTATGCGAATAAGATACGTATTGTACGGGCATTGATCAATATAATCGAAAATGCCATGGTGGTTCCAACCGAGGATGAAGTTAAAAACATTGATATCCAAGTAACTGGTAGTAGCAACCAAGTTGTATTTAAAATAAAAGACAATGGTATTGGAATTCCGGTGGACAAAATGGACAAGATTTGGGAAGTTGGTTTTTCTACTGGTAATACCAGTGGCTTAGGACTCTCCTTCGCCAAAAAAGTAGTTGAGGATAACGGTGGGGCGATTTTCTTACAGAGTACAGTTGGTGTCGGCACGAGTGTTAAAATAACTCTTCCTGTAACAGGGAATGAGTGGGGGGATAAAAATGAAAAAGAAAGTATTAATCATTGATGATGAATTGGACATTGTCTACACCATAAAAGAGATATGTGAATTCTCTGGCTTTGAGGCATTTACAGCAAATAATGGCAAAGACGGTTTAGAACTAGTCAAAGAAAAACAACCGAACTTGATTATTTTGGACTATCATATGCCTGGATGGGATGGGCTAAAAACTGTCGAGAAAATCAAGGAAGTAGATGAAACGGTTTCAATCTTGGTGCTGACTGTCGATGAACGACAGGAAATTGCCAATAAGTTTATTGAAGCTGGTGCGACAGACTTTGCCATAAAGCCGATCAAGGCACCTGATTTGATTGCAAGGATCAATGTGAACTTGCGGATCAGTGAGATTCAACATCAGAATAAAGTGGCTAAGGAAAATGTCTATGTGGCAAAAGGCATAAGTGCCGCCACACTTCTTTTAATCGAGAAATATATGAGGACGAGAGAAGAAGGGGAAACTATCGATCAAGTATCCAAAGGGGTAGACCTTGCTTATCAAACGGTCCATCGCTATATACATTATATGCTAGAAGTAGGTAAAATAGAAGTTTCTTCGGTTTATGGGCAAGTCGGTCGTCCCAAAAACTACTACAGAATTGTCGGTTAATTCCACCAAAAACCGGTAAATAAATAAGAGCAGGTCGCATCGAGCGACCATGCACCTTACTCGTTTTGTTAGAAAACTCGACCTATTCGCATATTTCTATATATTTTAGAGAGAAATATGTTAAGTTAATTTTCTTTCACTGACGGACATCCTATAATAAATATCGTACTAATGAATATTTATTATTAAAGCATAAGGGATTTTCTTATGCTAAGAGTCTGATTACCTCGATGGTAATCAGAACTTATGAGGGAGGAAGTTATGAGAGACATTAAACAAACGGGTTTATTTAATCGTTTTCTAAACGGTGTTGAACGTGGTGGAAACAAATTACCACACCCAGTAACAATTTTTATGATTTTATCATTAGCGGTAATCATTATTTCTGAGATTGCAGCTAAAACAAATTTAACAGTATCTTACTATGATGCAAAAGCGAAAGCGGATGCAACAGTAACAGCCATTTCATTAATGAATGCTGAAGGCTTAAGATACATGTTTACTTCAGCGACGAAGAACTTTACAGGATTCGCTCCTTTAGGAACAGTACTTGTAGCAATGCTAGGGGTTGGTGTTGCTGAAAAAACTGGTTTAATCGGTGCTGCACTTAAGAAGGTTGTATTAGGTACTCCTAAGAAACTGATCACAGCTGTTGTTATCCTTATGGGTGTTATGTCCAATGTAGCATCAGATGCTGGTTACGTTGTATTAGTACCACTTGGTGCAATTGTATTCTTAAGTTTCAATAGACATCCACTTGCTGGTCTTGCAGCGGCATTTGCTGGGGTATCAGCAGGATTCTCTGCCAACCTTTTACTTGGAACACTTGATCCACTATTATCAGGTATTACAAATGAAGCATTAAAAGTTGGTGGCTATGATTTAACAATATTACCAACAGCCAACTACTACTTCATGTTTGTGTCAACATTCTTGTTAACAGCACTTGGTGTGTTGGTAACTGAAAAAATTGTTGAGCCAAGACTTGGCGAATACAAAGGGCCACATCTTATTGAATCAATGGAAGTAACGACTGAAGAGAAAAAAGGTCTTAAATGGGCTGGTATTTCTTTATTAGTATTCTCAGCTGCTATGTTATTCTTAACAATTCCAGGAGACGCGTTATTAAGAGTACCGGTTGAAGGTGAAGCAGTAGGAAGTTTGAAGTTATTCATCGGTAAAGGTCTTGTACCGACAATCATGTTATTCTTCTTAATTCCAGGGGTAGCATTTGGTGTTGCATCTGGTACAATCAAGAACGACAAAGATGTTGTTCATGGTATGTCGGCAGCAATGGCTTCTATGGGGGGTTACCTTGTATTAGCATTTGCAGCAGCACAATTCGTAGCATACTTTGGCTATTCGAAGTTAGGAATCATCTTAGCAGTAGGTGGGGCAAACTTCCTAGAGTCAATCGGATTTGTTGGTTTACCATTAATCTTAGCATTCATCGTTGTTGCGGCGTTAATTAACCTGTTTATCGGTTCTGCATCTGCGAAGTGGGGAATCATGGCGCCAATTTTCGTACCAATGTTATTAAGATTAGGTATCACGCCTGAATTCACACAGTTAGCTTACAGAATTGGTGATTCAACAACTAACATTATTTCACCACTTATGTCTTACTTTGCTGTAATCGTAACGTTTGCTCAAAAGTATGATGAAGATACAGGTATCGGTACACTGATCTCGTCGATGTTACCATACTCAATCGTCTTCTTGGCAGGATGGACAGTAATGTTAATCATCTGGTACATGACTGGTTTACCAATCGGACCAGACGCATTTATGAGATAATAAATAGTTGCAAGCATGTGCACTATTAATATAAAATAATTACGGATGTATTTATTATAATTGTAGACCCCTTCTTATTTACTAGTAAGAGGGGGTTTATCAGATATGTGTTTTAATAAAACAGGAGGACAAATAATGATCAATCAAGAAAGAATCGTAGAGGAATTTATTAAGTACGTAAAGATTTCTAGTCCAACAAAATCAGAAGGAAAATTTGCAGAATTCATCTCTGGGGAATTAAAGGCACTTGGTTTAGACGTAACTATTGATGATGCTGGTCCGAAGGTCGGCAGTGATACAGGAAATGTTATTGCAAAGTTAAAAGGTACAGTGGAAGGTGAGACAATTCTTTTTTCTTGTCATATGGATACAGTTTCGCCTGGCATGGATATTAAGCCAATCATTAAAGACGGTACAATCTATAGCGATGGCACAACAATTCTTGGTGGCGACAACAAAGCTGGTATTGCAGCAATTGTTGAAGCGATTCGCATTCTTAAAGAAGAAAATATTCCTCATGGCGACATAGAGATTTCATTCAGTATTTATGAAGAAGGTGGTTTACATGGTGCTAAGAATCTTGATTATGCACAATTTGAATCAAAGAAAGCCTTTATTTTAGACAGTGGTGGAGACCCAGGTCAGATTATCATTCAAGGACCTGCCCAAGATAAATTGGATTTTAAGGTTATTGGAAGACCGGCACATGCAGGCGTATGTCCTGAAGAAGGTATCAGTGCAATCATGGTTGCCAGTGAAGCAATCAGCAACATGAAACTTCTGAGAATCGACGAAGAAACAACGGCAAACATCGGATCTATGGAAGGTGGGGGACCAACGAATGTTGTTGTTCCGGAAGTTGTTGTTAAAGCTGAAGCAAGAAGCTTGGACAATGACAAATTAAAAGCTCAATCAGATCATATGGTGGCTTGTTTCGAAGTGGCTGCTGAAAAGTTTGGTGCAAAAGTTGAAGCGGATGTTGTGCGTATGTACTCTGCATTCTCTGTAGATGCGGACGCTGAAATCGTTAAGAAGGCAGAAGAAGCGTGTAACAATATCGGACTAAAGCCATTTACAGATGCTTCGGGCGGCGGTAGTGACACGAATATCTTTAATGCTAACGGAATGATGGCCATTAACTTAGGTATTGGTGAAAGAAAGCCACATACACTTGAAGAACATTTACACATTAAAGATTTAGTTGATTCGTCTAGACTTGTACTAGAATTAATTAAAGTTCATACAGCGTAATATAATATGAGAAGCCAATTGGAGAAATCCAATTGGCTTCTTTTGTTTATAATTTCGTAATGAAATTTTGTGGTGCTCAAAAGTTGACAGGTGTATAATAGACATAAGGTTGTACAACTATTGAACAAACAGTAAATGGAGACGAAAGATGAATTACTTTCAATTGGTAGATGAAGCATTGGAATATATTGAAATACATCTTGTCGATGACATTAACATAGAGATTCTATCAGCTCACGTACATTTGTCAAAATTTCACTTTCATAGGGTGTTCCGATCACTGACAGGTTATACAATTGCTGGGTACATAGATCGTAGACGGCTAGATTTGGCGAATCAATATCTGAGTGAAACGGATTGGACAATTTTACAGATTGCGATCAATTGTGGTTTCAAATCACATGAAGTATTCACAAGAAAATATAAAAAGTATTTTGATGTAACACCAAGTATATTTAGAAAAGATGGTTTAGCAATAAAACCATTTGAAAGACTATCCATCATTGAACGGGATTTTATCAATAAAAACAACGAATTGATTGTGAAGTTCGAGCTAAGAGAAATGAATCATAAGCGTATTCGTGGGAGAATTTGCAATAACGGATATGATGACGACAATGAACCGAATACAATCAGTAACTTTATATATGATTTTGCAACACCATGTTTTGAACAAAAACCTGAAGGTCATTTATATCTAGGTATTTTATACCGCAAAGATTCTATTGAACAAATAGAATATTTTGTAGGATTTGATGAGCAAGCTGGCAATAAGGGGTATGAACCCTTAGATATAATTCAAGGCACCTATGCCATATTTCGGTATAAAGGATTATTTTGGGAAAATATTAAGACGATAACGATAGAAATTTATAAAAGCATTGCCAGAGCAGATTTGTTACTAAAAGATACAGGCATTGAATTTATTGAAGTGTATGATCAGTTTTATCCCGAAACATTGAATTTTGAAATTCATGTTCCAGTTGTTCGCAAAAATCATCAAGAATAGCTTTTTGTTTTTCTATAAGATGTTGTATAGGAGGTTTATATGCTGATAAAAAATCCGATAACAACATTGCTTTATGAGCAAGAGTATAAAGGTCTTGAAAACATTTTTGACTACTGGATGAAGCACCGAGACGAACTGTTGCCTTTTATACATAAGAAACATAAGAAAATAAATCATTTTTCGAGAGAACTAGAAGCCTTTGAGTTAAAAATAAGATGGTCCTCTTTTTATGGGGTGTTATTTCGTTTCTACATCAAACAGTATATCAGAAGACCGAAAACGGTGACTGAATTTGACAAAATTTCGATTAAGTACGGAACTGAGTATATGGTCTATAGTGATTTTATGCCGCATATTTCTCATTATGTAGATGAAATAGACCGATTAGATTTGAGAGGGATCAGTTTAATACGATATGAATTTAGAGATACCATAATTGAAAACATAGATTTTACACATAGTAGTTTTGATAGTTCAACTTTTGAAAATGTGATTTTTAAAAACTGCGTTTTTAGATATACTAGCTTTTGTCAAAGCAAATTGATTACTTGCACCTTTGATGACGCTTGTACATTTGCAAATAATGATTTTTCAAAAGCATTGATTATGAGCTCTTTTAAGTGTAAGGTAGTGGCGCCAATCTTGCTGACACCTAATTGGAAACAACGTATTAAGATGGAGTTTATTAAGGAATCTGATTATTTATCTTATACAAAAATTGAAAGTGAAACTTTTATTGAAAACAAATGCTCGTGAAAAAGACATGTTGACCAAGAGATATTACTTGGAAAACATGTCTTTTATTTTGGAGTTCTATTGATTAATCATTTTCGTCATTATGTCATTACTACGCTTGATAAAGGCAGCCATTGCATCTGATGATAATGGTTTATGACTAATCATTGCAAGGTCATAGACTTGCTTCGTCACCATATCGCTTAATTCTACATCGGGTGGGTCGTTTTTGATAATAAACTGTACCAATGGATGTTTTTTGTTAAGGACTAATACTTCTTCAGAAGGGAACATACTTGCATCCATACCACTAGAAGCATACATTTTCATCATTTCCTGCATTCTTCTGTTGCTTTCAGAAAGGACTATCATACCTGCGACATCTTCGTTCTTAAGTGTTTCTAGTTGAACAGTTAACTTATCCATGCCTAAGACAGATTTGAAACGTTCAGCTAATTGCTCAGCAAATACTTTTTTACCTTCTTCATCCTCATTCGCGTCTGTTTCTTTCATTAAATCTGAAATATCAGCATCTACACGTTTGAATTGAATCCCTTCATTTTGTGCTTCAAGATGTGATATAAATGCAGAATCAATCGGATGTTCTAGAATAACTGCTTCAACGTCATGAGACTTCAACAGATTGATGTACTGTGTTTGCTGTAATTCATCTGTTGCATAATACACTTGATTTTCAATGTGCTCTTTATATTTCTCAAGGTACTCTGGTAAAGTGATGTATTCGCCAGCTGTCGTTTTAAACAGTGTGATTTTTTCTACTTTTTCTGAGAATTTAGGATCTTTTAGAGCACCAAACTTAATGAATGGGCTTAAATCGTCCCAGAAACTTTCGTAGTTCTCTTTTTCTGTGTTGTATAGGCCGTTTAACTTGTCCGCCACTTTTTTGGTGATGTAATCAGAAATTTTCTTCACAAATCCATCATTTTGAAGGAAACTTCTAGAAACATTTAGTGGTAAATCAGGACAGTCGATAACACCTTTAAGTAGTAATAGGAACTCAGGAATTACTTCTTTGATGTTGTCTGCAACAAATACTTGGCTGTTGTAAAGTTTGATTTGCCCTTCCAATGTGTTGATTTCGTTGCCTAACTTAGGGAAATAAAGAATCCCTTTAAGGTTAAATGGATAGTCCATATTCAAGTGAATCCAGAACAGTGGCTCCTTGAAGTCCATAAATGTTTTTCTGTAGAATTCTTTGTATTCTTCATCTGTACAGTCGCTTGGATTTTTCATATAAAGTGGTGTCGTAGTGTTTAGAACTTTAGGTTCTTCAATAACCACGTTGCCTTCTTCGTCTTTTTCAGGGTCTTTATTTGTTACTTCAAAAGTAACTGGGAAAGGCATGAATGAACAGTATTTTTCAATAGTCGAGCGTACACGGTGTTCGTTGTTGAACTCTTCACCATCTTCACCTAAGTAAAGGGTAATTTCAGTTCCTCTTGTTGTGCGAGTGCCTTCTTCCATCTCAAAGTCTGTCCCACCTTGGCATGTCCATTTAACAGGTGTTGCTCCATCTTTAAATGAAAGTGTATTGATTTCTACAGTTTTGGCTACCATAAATGCCGAATAGAATCCAAGCCCAAAGTGTCCGATGATTTGTTCGGCGTCCCCTTTGTCCTTATACGTATTTAAGAAATCCTCAGCACCAGAAAAGGCAATTTGGTTGATGTATTTTTTAACTTCTTCGTCGGTCATACCGATACCGTTGTCGATGAATTTCAATGTTTTGGCGTCTGTATCAAGAAGGACTTGTACCTTGAAGTCAGTATCACCGTTGAGGTCCGCTTCGCCGAAGACACTCAGTCTTTTTACTTTTGTAATGGCATCACATGCATTTGAAATAAGCTCACGTACATAAATGTCGTGATCTGAATATAACCATTTTTTAATAATAGGGAAGATATTCTCACTATGTATTGATAAACTTCCTTTTTCTTTACTCATTGTATTCACTCCTCGTTTCTTTCCTTTTGAAACTGCTCTCTAGTTTTCTCGTTATTAATATGATACGAATCCTAGGGAGAATTGTCAACGGAAATTTAGCACTCGGAATAAAAGAGTGCTAATAAAATGAAAAGTTTAACATCCAGTTAAAATGCTGTTTACAATGTGTTCACATTTTTTGATACATCACTTTAAAAAGGGGTAAAAGTAGAAGTATTAAGGAGATGATGTTATGGAACTCAGAGGGAAAGTTTTAATTGCACAAGGTGGAGGACCAACGGCTGTTATTAATCAGTCATTAGTAGGCGCAGTACTTGAAAGTCGAAAATTTCCCCAAGTGACTAAAGTGTATGGTGCATTACACGGGATAGATGGTATTTTAAAAGAGGAATTTATCGATTTGACGAAAGAAACGACTAGTAATTTGGAGAAAGTGGCCAGAACGCCATCATCAGCGCTATTTTCGACAAGATCCAAGGCAGATAAAAATAAGTGCGTAAAGATGTTCAAGATTATGAAAGCTCATGATATTAGATATTTTTTCTATATCGGTGGTAATGATTCATCTGAAACACTTGATATAGTTGCGAAGGAAGCGGAGAAAGAGAATTATGAATTGCGGTGTATTCATATTCCAAAGACGATAGATAATGATCTGGTGCTGAATGACCATACCCCGGGATTTGGATCTGCGGCACGTTTCGTTGCCCAAGCTTTTGTTGGGATTAATTTAGATAACAGTGCCCTTGGAGGCGTATTCATTGGTGTTGTGATGGGAAGGAATTCAGGTTTTCTCACTGCTTCATCTGCATTGGCTCAGAAGTATCCGGATGATGGGCCGCATTTGATTTACTGTCCAGAGAATCCTTTTTCAAGAGATCAGTTTATCAAAGATGTGGAACAAGTCTATAATCGCCTTGGGCGGTGTGTCATCGCCGTTTCGGAAGGTATTAGCGATGCCAATGGACTCCCGATGATTGCTAAATTTATGGATCAGTCCGATATTGAACTGGATGATTTTGGTCATCGTCAGTTGTCGGGAACTGGTGCCCTAGGGGATTCATTGGCAGAACTCATCAAAGACAGACTCAATATAAAACGTGTACGGGCCGACACCTTTGGTTATATGCAACGATCTTTTATTGGCTGTGTGTCGGATGTTGATCAGTCAGAGGCCAGAGAAGTTGGTGAAAAAGCTGCTCAATATGCCATTTGGAATAATGTTGATGGATCGATTACGATTAATCGTGTAGGCGATTATTCGGTAGAATACAGCTTAAAACTATTAGAAGCGATTGCAGGTAAAACCAAAGTGATGCCGGAAGATTTTTTTAATGAGGAGAAGAACCATGTAACCACAGCCTTTAAGAACTATTGTCGACCGCTCTTAGGTGCAAATGTACCGGCGCCACATCGATTAAGAGCGCCTCTTGTGGATAAAATATAAATGGATATCTATACAGGGGAATGAATAACACTTGACAAATAGACAGAAGTCGATGTATAATGAAACTAATAATTTCATATCCACGATAATGGCAAACCTATCGAAAGGTAGGGACGCAAAGCCATAGGGCCTAACGTATGTTTGGCAGCCTAGCTACCGAAGGGAAGATGAGAAATGTTAAATGGATATATGTTCAAGACCGTGTTTTTAGTATTGGTTCTAGGAATGGTCGGAATGAACTCTTTTACTTACGGAGAAGCTGTGGCATCATTAAATGATACTGCACCTTCTTTTGTTGTTTATTACGGCGTAATTGAAGAAGAGAATATAGATGTTATCGCTTCATATGATGTTGCAGTTGTGGAACCCAAAGGGACGACAAAGGACATTAATGAGGCAATTAGAGACCAGGATACAGAAGTGTTTGGGTATTTATCAGTCATGCAAGTCGAGTATTTTGATGACTTTAAATTGTCGGCAATGACCGATGAAGATTTTATGATGGAAAACGGGAAAAAAATGGTGCGAGAAAAATCAGGTAACTTTATAGGTGACATGCGATCAGAAAACTATAGAGAAATGTTGATTGCTGCCATAGAGGACCGCATTATAGATAAAGGATACGATGGTGTGTTTTTGGATACTGTCAGTTATGTATCGCGATTTGATGATGAGACCAACGCAGAGCTTGAAGCAGGATTTATCGAATTTGTTAAAACGGTTAAAAAGCGTCATCCTGAGTTGAAGATTTTCCAGAACAGAGGATTTGACGTTTATCTAGCTGGTTCCTCTGAGTATGTTGATTATCTACTGTACGAAAACTTTATGACAGAAAGAATCAATAAGTACAACTACTATAAAGAATTGGTGAACAACCTAAATATTGCTGCTGAAGCTTCAAAAGGTAAAATTTTCGCCTTATCTATGCAAGACGAATTGACTAATCTGATTTCAGCCAGTCATTTAGACTGGTCGTATTACTATACTGAATACGAAACGTTTTATACTGAAATACCAAATGCTGCACCGACGTATGTAGCCATTAATTAAGCCCCTTATAAATATGTTTTATATATTATTTGAGCGTTCCTTAAAGCCGATGTTTTGGGGGAGGCTCAACTTTTCGTGATAAACAAGAACAGCATGCCTGTAGATACGAGGGGCCATATGAGAATGCATTCTCATATGGCCCCTCGTATCTACAGGCATATTGCGCGCGTAACGCGAGCAGAGCAAGGCGATAGCGTTGCTTGCTGTTCTTATTGCAAATCGACATTGGATCCACACCTGTCTTGTCGAATATAGTTGAATCATATGATACACTATTGATTAAGAATAAAAGGATTAGTTCGTGAGGAGTCCCAATGAAAAGACGGTTGATTTATGCATTTTTAGCGTTGATGTTATTGACGCTGTCAATAACAAATGAGTATATGGAAATAAAGTACAATACAAGTATTGCTGAGTACTTTCAGAAGTCGAGTCAGTTGACTGCTGAGGAAATTGCTTGGCTTTCAGACCATGGCCCAATTGTGTTCGGATCGGACCAAGGCTCACCACCGCTACGGTATACAGATCCAAGGAGCGGGCAGTACAAAGGATTAATTATCGATTATATCAGAGCCTTGTCCATTGAATTAAAGCACGAAATCGCCTTTGAACCAGTGGAAGTGTGGGGAGATGCATTTGATAGTTTAAAGGGGACGGATAAAGATTTCTTTGATATGATTCCATCCCAAAAACGTACGGAAGTCTTCGAATTCACTGATCCAATTTATACATTGCATGGTGTCATTCTTAGACCTATCGGTGCAAATATTAATATATATACAGACTTGGAAACGTTGACTGTTGGCATACCTGCAGGAGATTATGCTATAGAGTATTTAACCATTAGATTCCCAGACTTGGATATTGTAGAAGCTCAGGATATGCGTGATGCAATGACAATGTTGAAGGCTGGCGTAGTGGATGTTGCGGTAGGTGATTAGCCGGTAATTGTCTATTTGTTGAAGGAATTGGAAATGCAAGAAGATTACGAAACATCCAAACCGATGTATAAAGAATCTACAGCCTTGGCTGTTAAAAAATCGGACGAAATGCTTGTTAGCATTTTAAACAAAGGGATATTTAATCTAAAAAAGAAAGACGTAATGTCTGATCTACAACAAAAGTGGTTTGGAATCTCGGATAACTTCTCAAATAAAAGTGATTCAGATAAAGTGTCCTTATTATTTCTTGGATTTGTTTCACTTGTAGGGATTATGAGTTATATCGCTTATTCGTGGAACCGTACACTAAAAAAAGAAGTAGAGAAAAGAACCCAGGAATTATATACAAGTCGCCAGAAGCTTAAAAATACATTGGATGGTCTAACGAATCCAATGGCTGTTATCAATGACGATAAAATCATCGTCAATAGTAATCGATCCTTTTGTGAGTTTGCCAACTGTAGCTCTAAAAAGGCAATTGGTCAGGTTGTGACGGATACGCATCCGCTATTCAATGAGACAATCATACAGGTCTTAATCAACAAGACCTTTTCAACGGTCAGTAAACAAAGAGATGAAATCAGCTATAAGAATGTCATATATGCTGTATATGCCTTTCCAGTTACGGATCGGCAGGATGAGCGCACGATTTTGTTGATGTTGGAAGATGTATCACGTATAAAAATTGCAGAGCAAAGACTTTTACAGGATAGTAAGATGAAGTCAGTGGGCGTTCTGGCTGCCGGTGTGGCACATGAAATCCGTAATCCTTTAGGCTTGATAGGTCATTACTCTTATATATTAAAAACGAACCATAACAATGATGCTGGGCGTAGGGATAAAGCTATATCCGTTATAGAGAGCTCTGTTGAAAGGGCGAGTAACATCATTGACAATTTGCTGAACTTTTCCAGGATAACCAGTGATGATGTCAAAAGGCGGAATATGAAAGAGTTTATTTCCAATATCGCCATGCTGGAAAATAAGGCGATGGAGAATAAGAGTATTGAATTAACATTGTCCTGTGATGAAGATCTTGTCTGCCCTATTAAACCGGAACCTTTAAAACACATATTAATAAATTTGATTTCCAATGCAATCGATGCGATTGACGAAAAGGGTCATATTGATATATACTGCTCCGAAGAAGATGGCATACTGAGCCTACAAGTAAAAGACAATGGTTCAGGGATTGAAGAAAAGGCTGTAGAAGACATTTTTATGCCATTTTATACAACGAAACAAATTGGTAAAGGCACAGGACTTGGTTTATATATTGTCTATAATGAAGTGTCAAAATATGGTGGGGAGATCAAAGTGAACAGTGGTGTCAATATTGGAACAACCTTCACCATAACGTTACCAATTCAGGAGGAAATGATTAATGAGAGAGAATAACTTACGCATTAAAGTGCTCATTGTAGATGATGAAATAGAGTATAGAGAAGTCATCCAAATGATTCTTGAAGACGTTGGATACATGACAGAACTGGCGGCTAGTGCAGAAGAGGCGCTTTTAAAACTTACAAAAGAAACCTTTCATGTTGTATTGACCGACTTAAAGATGGGGCAGCTGGATGGTATTGACTTACTGAAGATAATCAAGGAAAAATATGCTGAGACTGAAGTTATCTTGATTACTGGGAATGGGACTATAGAAAATGCGGTAGATGCAATGAAAATAGGTGCCTACAACTATATTGTAAAAACACAACCATCTGAAAAACTGTTGGAAGAAATGTCGAAAGTGACGGATAATATTCTTAAGAGAATGGACAAAGCATCGGCCCTTTCAAAAGAGTTCAATTATCTGACAGAAAGCCATAGTAAAAAATTCAAGCAAGTGCTTAAAACTGTGGAAAAAGCCGCAATGAGCGATGCAAATATATTGATTCTTGGGGAATCTGGTGTTGGTAAGGAAATGATCGCATCTTATATACATGCCTGTAGTGCCAGAAAAAATGAAGCATTTGTCCCTGTCCATTGTAGTGCAATATCAGAAACCCTTCTTGAATCAGAATTGTTTGGCCATGAAAAAGGTGCCTTTACTGGGGCGCTTGAAAAACGTGACGGGATGTTTAGAGCGGCGGACAAGGGAACTTTGTTTTTAGATGAAATCGGAGATATCTCCTTAAGCACTCAGGTGAAACTCTTGAGAGCACTTGAAACAAAAAAAGTACAGAGCATCGGCAGTAGTGATATTGACGAGGTCGATTTTCGGTTGATCTGCGCGACAAATAGAGATTTGAATAGAGCGATTGAGACGGGTGACTATAGAGAGGACTTTTACTTTAGAATCAATACGATTGTTATAGAAATTCCGCCTCTTAGGGAGCGTAAAGAGGATATTGAACTATTTGTTGATTACTTTGTAGCACTATTTTCTAAAAGAGAAGGGAAAAACATTACCTTTATCGATGATGCTGTAAGGGCGTTCTTGATGAACAATCTATATCAGGGAAATATCAGGGAGATGAAGAATATTATCGAGCGCTTAGTGGTTTTAGCGGAAAATGGATGTATTGCAGAGAATAGTCTGCCTGTTATGAGTAAAAGCGATGTGGTGACAGAAAATCTGCAAGGGACAGCGTCTGAAGGGAGTGGCCTGTTAACCGTTGATGACATAAAACCGTTAAAGGAAGTTCGGCAGGGGCTTGAAGCTGATTACATAGAACAAGCTTTACGAGCTTGTCGATATAATGTTTCGGAAGCTGCCCGCCAATTAGGACTGAGCCGTCGGCAACTATACAATAAAATGAATCAATATAATTTATAGTGTGTAAAAAATTACACACCGGATGTACAATAAATTGCATATTGTGTGCATAAAAGTATACACATTCAGAAGTGGGTTTGTTAGAGATAACAGGCCCACTTTTTTTTAGTGAAATTTTCTAGCCCTTCATATCACTCTGTTTTGTTAAAAATATCACATGTTAATTTAAAGTTGGCACGACACTTGCGATTACATAAGTCAGAGTTAAGACGAACTAGGAATAAACTTGGCATTTGTTTGCCAGTAGGTGAGGAAGGGTGAAGAAATGTCAAACATAGTAGTCATAACGAACAATGATGTCGTTTATAAGAATTACAGCGAGAAGATGGATATTCATTATTTAGGTGAAGCATCATTGCTGGAGACACTTGAAGCAACGAGGGATAAAATTCATCAAGGGCATAAGTTATTGACACATCCGCTATCAGGCAGCGTTAAGCCGAATGATACCCCGTTTAAGACAATTATCGTCAGCAAGCAAAAAGGTCCACTAGACTATACTGCTCTCAATGTTATTGAAGAGAGCATCGCTTCTACACAAAAATTTATCAATGGGCGTAAGACGCCACTTTGGACTGAAAAAGTAAAAGCGGATTTTAAGTTAATTGATTACACCATTATTTCTACTGCGATTCAATCTATGGACGGCAAGTTTATCGGTTAAAAAATTTATGGAGGTGCTTCATGCTTTTAGAGCTTGGAAAAATTAACATCACTGATGTTCAACCGGGTGATGTGACAAAAGTTGAAAAAGGAACATTGTATGTAAACAAGCAAGAGCTTATTAATCTTGCACTTGAAGATGACAGAATTAAGGATGTAAAAATTGAGTTTGCAAGACCAGGAGAATCGGTAAGAATAGCGCCAGTTAAAGACGTTATTGAACCGCGTGTAAAAGTGAGTGGTACAGGTGCTATGTTCCCAGGAATGATCAATAAAGTTAAAACTGTTGGTTCTGGAAGAACGCACGCACTTGTAGGGGCAAATGTCGTTACTTGTGGTAAGATTGTTGGATTCCAAGAAGGGATTATCGACATGTCTGGTCCAACCGCAAAATATACACCGTTTTCACAGACGTGTAATGTTTGTGTTGTCATAGAACCTGCAGACAACCTAGAAACACACGATTACGAGCAAGCAGCTAGACTTGCAGGATTAAAAATCAGTGCTCTTGTTGGTGAAGCTGGTAAAGACGTGGAACCAGATGAAATCGTTACTTATGAAACGAAGCCACTTACTGAGCAAATTGCACAGTATCCTGACTTACCGAAGGTTGGTTATATCCATATGCTTCAGTCACAAGGTCTTTTACATGACACGTTCTACTACGGTGTAGATGCAAAGCAAATGGTACCGACGTTCATGTACCCAACTGAGATTATGGATGGGGCGATTACAAGTGGTAACTGTGTTGCGCCGTGTGACAAGGTTACAACATTCCATCATTTAAACAATCCTGTTATTGAAGATTTATATAAAAGACATGGTAAAGACTTAAACTTTATCGGCGTTATTTTGACGAACGAAAATGTATTCTTAGCTGATAAGGAAAGATCGTCTGACATGGTTGGTAAATTCGTTGAGTTCTTAGGACTTGATGGGGTTATCATTACAGAAGAAGGTTACGGAAATCCTGATACAGACTTAATGATGAACTGTAAAAAATCAACAGATGCAGGCGCTAAAGTTGTATTGATTACTGATGAGTTCCCTGGTAGAGACGGTAAATCACAGTCTTTAGCGGATGCTGTTGTTGAAGCAGACACATTAGTATCTTGTGGTAATGGAAACGTTATTGTTGAATTTCCACCAATGGAAAAAATTATAGGTACGCTAGATTATGTTGAAACGATGATTGGTGGCTACGAAGGTAGTTTAAGAGAAGATGGCAGTATTGAAGCCGAAATTCAAATCATTATTGCGTCAACTATTGCGAACGGTTATAACACATTAACTGCAAAGATGTACTAATAATAAAACAGGAGGAATACGATGAGTAAATTAAGAGTAGTTCATTATATAAATAATTTCTTTGCCGGCATCGGTGGTGAAGAGAAAGCAGATATTGCACCTGAAGTAAGAGAAGGTGTTGTAGGGCCAGGACTTGCTTTGGACAAAGCTTTTGGTGATGAGGCTGAAGTTGTTGCAACCGTAATTTGTGGTGACTCATATTTTGGCGAGAATACAGAAGGTGCGAAAGCAGAATTGTTGGATATGATAAAAAAATATTCACCAGATATCTTCGTTGCAGGTCCAGCATTTAACGCAGGTAGATATGGATTCGCTTGTGGTGAAATGGCAAAGTTTGTTGAGGAAGAATTAAATATTCCAGTTGTTTCAGCCATGTATGGTGAAAATCCTGGTGTGGATATGTACAAAAAAGATGTTCATATTATAAAGACTGAAATCTCTGCAGCGGATATGCGTAATGCAATTCCAAAGATGACAAGTCTAGTAATGAAATTAGCAAAAGGTCAAGAAGTTGGATCACCAGAAGAAGATGGGTATCATTTACGTGGTATTAGAGTAAATTACTTCCATGAAAGACGTGGTTCTGAGCGTGGAGTGGACTTACTTGTCAAAAAGATGAATGGTGAACCTTGCCAAACAGAATATCCAATGCCAGTATTTGATAGAGTGGAACCAAATCCAGCTGTTAAAGACATGTCAAAGGTTAAGGTAGCAATCGTTACATCAGGTGGTATCGTTCCTCAAGGAAATCCTGATAGAATCGAATCGTCAAGTGCGACAAAATACGGAATCTATGATATCGCAGGTCTGGAAGAATTATCGGCTGAGAATTTCATGACAATCCATGGTGGTTATGACCGTGCCTTTGTTACTGAAAATCCGAACTTAGTTGTGCCGCTAGATGTTATGCGTGAAATGGAATCAGACGGCGTTATCGGTGAGTTAGCAAACTATTTCGTAACAACGACTGGTACAGGAACATCTGTAGGTAATGCCAAAGCATTTGGTGAAGCATTCTCTAAGAAACTTGTGGAAGACGGCGTAGGTGCTGTTATTTTAACTTCTACTTGAGGCACTTGTACTCGTTGCGGTGCAACGATGGTAAAAGAAGTTGAAAGAGCTGGTATTCCAGTAGTTCATATGGCAACTGTCGTACCAATTTCATTGACAATTGGTGCGAATAGAATCATCCCAGGTGTGGGTATTCCTTACCCATTAGGTGATCCTACTTTAGGGGAAGAAAAGAGCAAGAAGTTAAGACGATCTCTTGTGGAGAGAGCATTAAATGCTTTGGAAACAGAAGTAGATGGCCAAACAGTATTTGAATAAATAAATGCCTTGTGGCTGGTGGCTCAATTACGTGTTGAGCCGCCTAGTCTCAAAATTGGGGGGAGATTTATATGAGCGTATCAAGTGAAAAGAAACTTGTAGTTAATAAGAAAAACATCATCAATATAGCCGGGGCATATATTGCATTTTTAATTGGATCAGGATTTGCGACAGGACAAGAAGTATTACAATATTTCACATCATATGGGTACATGGGCATTGTTGGTGCACTACTGACGTTGGTTTTATTCTTATACGTTGGTGTAAGTTTCATCACAGCAGGCTATGACAACAAATTTGAAAAAGGCAGTGATATTTTTAAACATTACTGCGGTGACAAGATTGGGACTTTTTTTGATTATTTTTCGGTATTATTTATTTACTTGTCATTTACTGTAATGATTGCTGGTGCGGGCGCAACATTTTTACAACATTTTGGATTACCTGTTTATGTAGGTGGTTTCTTGATGGTTATACTTGCAACAACGACGGTTTTATTTGGTCTAAATAATATTGTAGAAATTATTGGTAAGATAGGCCCGGTTATTGTCGTTATCTCAATTGCACTGGGCTTGATCTCAATCGTTCAGAATTTTGATGGCTTGGTGAATGCAAATGCTATTTTACCGACTGTAAAATTAACGAGAGCGTCAACAAACTGGTTCTTTGCAGCTTGTTCATATGTTGGATTCTGCATGTTATGGCTGGCGGGATTCTTGGCGTCGATTGGTGGTACTGCAGGCAGTAAAGAAGAAGCAAAAAAAGGTGCGGTACTGGGAGCAGTAGGATTTTCATTGGCAGTCGTTATTGTTGCTTTGGGATTACTGGCTTGTATTCAAGATGTTGCAGGCAGCCAAATTCCATCACTTTATCTAGCATCGAATATACATCCATTATTGGCATCGGTATTCTCTGTCATTATTGTGGCAGGGATCTATACGACAGCAGTACCACTATTATGGTCTGTATCAGCTAGATTTACTGAAGACAAAAGTCCAAAGTTTAGGATGCTGACAATTGTATTGGCGGTTATAGGATTTGTCGTAGGTATTTGGTTACCGTTTGATAAATTAGTAAATATCGTTTATGTTATCAACGGTTACGTTGGATTAATCTTGTTGTTCTTTATGTTTATGAAGACGGCAAAAGGTAAATCTGCTCAACCGGTTAAAAATGTAGAGTACCAACAGGAATAAAAATTATAGTGATGTAAGATAGGTAGATGCTACATACCATCTGTCTATTTTATATAAATTGTTTTCTGCTGAGGATGACACCAAGCATCACGAAGCTAATAAGAAAACCGAGTTCTAAACGCGAAAGGGAGGGAATCTTAGGATTCTCTTTTTCCGTGATAAAAGAGAATAGCGCGTGCCGTAAGAAGATTATACAGAAATGAACGCGTTCATTTCTGTATAATCTTCTTACGGCACGCGCTATTCTCTTTTATCACGGAAAAAGAGAATCCTAAGATTCCCTCCCTTTCGCGTTTAGAACTCGGTTTTCTTATTAGCTTCGTGATGCTTGGTGTCATCCTCAGCAGAAAACAATTTATATAAAATAGACAGATGGTATGTAGCATCTACCTATCTTACATCACTATAATTTTTATTCCTGTTGGTACTCTACATTTTTAACCGGTTGAGCAGATTTACCTTTTGCCGTCTTCATAAACATAAAGAACAACAAGATTAATCCAACGTAACCGTTGATAACATAAACGATATTTACTAATTTATCAAACGGTAACCAAATACCTACGACAAATCCTATAACCGCCAATACAATTGTCAGCATCCTAAACTTTGGACTTTTGTCTTCAGTAAATCTAGCTGATACAGACCATAATAGTGGTACTGCTGTCGTATAGATCCCTGCCACAATAATGACAGAGAATACCGATGCCAATAATGGATGTATATTCGATGCTAGATAAAGTGATGGAATTTGGCTGCCTGCAACATCTTGAATACAAGCCAGTAATCCCAAAGCAACAATAACGACTGCCAATGAAAATCCTACTGCTCCCAGTACCGCACCTTTTTTTGCTTCTTCTTTACTGCCTGCAGTACCACCAATCGACGCCAAGAATCCCGCCAGCCATAACATGCAGAATCCAACATATGAACAAGCTGCAAAGAACCAGTTTGTTGACGCTCTCGTTAATTTTACAGTCGGTAAAATAGCATTTGCATTCACCAAGCCATCAAAATTCTGAACGATTGAGATCAAGCCCAGTGCAATTGAGATAACGACAATAACCGGGCCTATCTTACCAATAATTTCTACAATATTATTTAGACCAAATAAAACCGTCGTTGTTGCAAGTATAACCATCAAGAAACCACCTACATAAACAGGTAATCCAAAATGTTGTAAAAATGTTGCGCCCGCACCAGCAATCATTACAGTAAATGACAAGTAAATAAATAATACCGAAAAATAATCAAAAAAAGTCCCAATCTTGTCACCGCAGTAATGTTTAAAAATATCACTGCCTTTTTCAAATTTGTTGTCATAGCCTGCTGTGATGAAACTTACACCAACGTATAAGAATAAAACCAACGTCAGTAGTGCACCAACAATGCCCATGTACCCATATGATGTGAAATATTGTAATACTTCTTGTCCTGTCGCAAATCCTGATCCAATTAAAAATGCAATATATGCCCCGGCTATATTGATGATGTTTTTCTTATTAACTACAAGTTTCTTTTCACTTGATACGCTCATATAAATCTCCCCCCAATTTTGAGACTAGGCGGCTCAACACGTAATTGAGCCACCAGCCACAAGGCATTTATTTATTCAAATACTGTTTGGCCATCTACTTCTGTTTCCAAAGCATTTAATGCTCTCTCCACAAGAGATCGTCTTAACTTCTTGCTCTTTTCTTCCCCTAAAGTAGGATCACCTAATGGGTAAGGAATACCCACACCTGGGATGATTCTATTCGCACCAATTGTCAATGAAATTGGTACGACAGTTGCCATATGAACTACTGGAATACCAGCTCTTTCAACTTCTTTTACCATCGTTGCACCGCAACGAGTACAAGTGCCTCAAGTAGAAGTTAAAATAACAGCACCTACGCCGTCTTCCACAAGTTTCTTAGAGAATGCTTCACCAAATGCTTTGGCATTACCTACAGATGTTCCTGTACCAGTCGTTGTTACGAAATAGTTTGCTAACTCACCGATAACGCCGTCTGATTCCATTTCACGCATAACATCTAGCGGCACAACTAAGTTCGGATTTTCAGTAACAAAGGCACGGTCATAACCACCATGGATTGTCATGAAATTCTCAGCCGATAATTCTTCCAGACCTGCGATATCATAGATTCCGTATTTTGTCGCACTTGACGATTCGATTCTATCAGGATTTCCTTGAGGAACGATACCACCTGATGTAACGATTGCTACCTTAACCTTTGACATGTCTTTAACAGCTGGATTTGGTTCCACTCTATCAAATACTGGCATTGGATATTCTGTTTGGCAAGGTTCACCATTCATCTTTTTGACAAGTAAGTCCACTCCACGCTCAGAACCACGTCTTTCATGGAAGTAATTTACTCTAATACCACGTAAATGATACCCATCTTCTTCTGGTGATCCAACTTCTTGACCTTTTGCTAATTTCATTACTAGACTTGTCATCTTTGGAATTGCATTACGCATATCCGCTGCAGAGATTTCAGTCTTTATAATATGAACATCTTTTTTGTACATATCCACACCAGGATTTTCACCATACATGGCTGAAACAACTGGAATATTTAATTCTTCCTCAACAAACTTTGCCATTTCACCACAAGCGAATCCATATCTACCTGCGTTAAATGCTGGACCTGCAACGAAGATATCTGGTGAATATTTTTTTATCATATCCAACAATTCTGCTTTCGCACCTTCTGTATTCTCGCCAAAATATGAGTCACCACAAATTACGGTTGCAACAACTTCAGCCTCATCACCAAAAGCTTTGTCCAAAGCAAGTCCTGGCCCTACAACACCTTCTCTTACTTCAGGTGCAATATCTGCTTTCTCTTCACCACCGATGCCGGCAAAGAAATTATTTATATAATGAACTACTCTTAATTTACTCATCGTATTCCTCCTGTTTTATTATTAGTACATCTTTGCAGTTAATGTGTTATAACCGTTCGCAATAGTTGACGCAATAATGATTTGAATTTCGGCTTCAATACTGCCATCTTCTCTTAAACTACCTTCGTAGCCACCAATCATCGTTTCAACATAATCTAGCGTACCTATAATTTTTTCCATTGGTGGAAATTCAACAATAACGTTTCCATTACCACAAGATACTAATGTGTCTGCTTCAACAACAGCATCCGCTAAAGACTGTGATTTACCGTCTCTACCAGGGAACTCATCAGTAATCAATACAACTTTAGCGCCTGCATCTGTTGATTTTTTACAGTTCATCATTAAGTCTGTATCAGGATTTCCGTAACCTTCTTCTGTAATGATAACCCCATCAAGTCCTAAGAACTCAACGAATTTACCAACCATGTCAGACGATCTTTCCTTATCAGCTAAGAATACATTTTCGTTCGTCAAAATAACGCCGATAAAGTTTAAGTCTTTACCATGTCTTTTATATAAATCTTCAATAACAGGATTGTTTAAATGATGGAATGTTGTAACCTTGTCACACGGCGCAACACAGTTACCACTTGTAATCGCCCCATCCATAATCTCAGTTGGGTACATGAACGTCGGTACCATTTGCTTTGCATCTACACCGTAGTAGAACGTGTCATGTAAAAGACCTTGTGACTGAAGCATATGGATATAACCAACCTTCGGTAAGTCAGGATACTGTGCAATTTGCTCAGTAAGTGGCTTCGTTTCATAAGTAACGATTTCATCTGGTTCCACGTCTTTACCAGCTTCACCAACAAGAGCACTGATTTTTAATCCTGCAAGTCTAGCTGCTTGCTCGTAATCGTGTGTTTCTAGGTTGTCTGCAGGTTCTATGACAACACAAACATTACACGTCTGTGAAAACGGTGTATATTTTGCGGTTGGACCAGACATGTCGATAATCCCTTCTTGGAATCCAACAATCTTACCACAAGTAACGACATTTGCCCCTACAAGTGCGTGCGTTCTTCCAGAACCAACAGTTTTAACTTTATTGATCATTCCTGGGAACATAGCACCTGTACCACTCACTTTTACACGCGGTTCAATAACGTCTTTAACTGGCGCTATTCTTACCGATTCTCCTGGTCTTGCAAACTCAATTTTTACATCCTTAATTCTGTCATCTTCAAGTGCAAGATTAATAAGCTCTTGCTTGTTTACATACAATGTTCCTTTTTCAACTTTTGTCACATCACCCGGTTGAACATCAGTGATGTTAATTTTTCCAAGCTCTAAAAGCATGAAGCACCTCCATAAATTTTTTAACCGATAAACTTGCCGTCCATAGATTGAATCGCAGTAGAAATAATGGTGTAATCAATTAACTTAAAATCCGCTTTTACTTTTTCAGTCCAAAGTGGCGTCTTACGCCCATTGATAAATTTTTGTGTAGAAGCGATGCTCTCTTCAATAACATTGAGAGCAGTATAGTCTAGTGGACCTTTTTGCTTGCTGACGATAATTGTCTTAAACGGGGTATCATTCGGCTTAACGCTGCCTGATAGCGGATGTGTCAATAACTTATGCCCTTGATGAATTTTATCCCTCGTTGCTTCAAGTGTCTCCAGCAATGATGCTTCACCTAAATAATGAATATCCATCTTCTCGCTGTAATTCTTATAAACGACATCATTGTTCGTTATGACTACTATGTTTGACATTTCTTCACCCTTCCTCACCTACTGGCAAACAAATGCCAAGTTTATTCCTAGTTCGTCTTAACTCTGACTTATGTAATCGCAAGTGTCGTGCCAACTTTAAATTAACATGTGATATTTTTAACAAAACAGAGTGATATGAAGGGCTAGAAAATTTCACTAAAAAAAAGTGGGCCTGTTATCTCTAACAAACCCACTTCTGAATGTGTATACTTTTATGCACACAATATGCAATTTATTGTACATCCGGTGTGTAATTTTTTACACACTATAAATTATATTGATTCATTTTATTGTATAGTTGCCGACGGCTCAGTCCTAATTGGCGGGCAGCTTCCGAAACATTATATCGACAAGCTCGTAAAGCTTGTTCTATGTAATCAGCTTCAAGCCCCTGCCGAACTTCCTTTAACGGTTTTATGTCATCAACGGTTAACAGGCCACTCCCTTCAGACGCTGTCCCTTGCAGATTTTCTGTCACCACATCGCTTTTACTCATAACAGGCAGACTATTCTCTGCAATACATCCATTTTCCGCTAAAACCACTAAGCGCTCGATAATATTCTTCATCTCCCTGATATTTCCCTGATATAGATTGTTCATCAAGAACGCCCTTACAGCATCATCGATAAAGGTAATGTTTTTCCCTTCTCTTTTAGAAAATAGTGCTACAAAGTAATCAACAAATAGTTCAATATCCTCTTTACGCTCCCTAAGAGGCGGAATTTCTATAACAATCGTATTGATTCTAAAGTAAAAGTCCTCTCTATAGTCACCCGTCTCAATCGCTCTATTCAAATCTCTATTTGTCGCGCAGATCAACCGAAAATCGACCTCGTCAATATCACTACTGCCGATGCTCTGTACTTTTTTTGTTTCAAGTGCTCTCAAGAGTTTCACCTGAGTGCTTAAGGAGATATCTCCGATTTCATCTAAAAACAAAGTTCCCTTGTCCGCCGCTCTAAACATCCCGTCACGTTTTTCAAGCGCCCCAGTAAAGGCACCTTTTTCATGGCCAAACAATTCTGATTCAAGAAGGGTTTCTGATATTGCACTACAATGGACAGGGACAAATGCTTCATTTTTTCTGGCACTACAGGCATGTATATAAGATGCGATCATTTCCTTACCAACACCAGATTCCCCAAGAATCAATATATTTGCATCGCTCATTGCGGCTTTTTCCACAGTTTTAAGCACTTGCTTGAATTTTTTACTATGGCTTTCTGTCAGATAATTGAACTCTTTTGAAAGGGCCGATGCTTTGTCCATTCTCTTAAGAATATTATCCGTCACTTTCGACATTTCTTCCAACAGTTTTTCAGATGGTTGTGTTTTTACAATATAGTTGTAGGCACCTATTTTCATTGCATCTACCGCATTTTCTATAGTCCCATTCCCAGTAATCAAGATAACTTCAGTCTCAGCATATTTTTCCTTGATTATCTTCAGTAAGTCAATACCATCCAGCTGCCCCATCTTTAAGTCGGTCAATACAACATGAAAGGTTTCTTTTGTAAGTTTTAAAAGCGCCTCTTCTGCACTAGCCGCCAGTTCTGTCATGTATCCAACGTCTTCAAGAATCATTTGGATGACTTCTCTATACTCTATTTCATCATCTACAATGAGCACTTTAATGCGTAAGTTATTCTCTCTCATTAATCATTTCCTCCTGAATTGGTAACGTTATGGTGAAGGTTGTTCCAATATTGACACCACTGTTCACTTTGATCTCCCCACCATATTTTGACACTTCATTATAGACAATATATAAACCAAGTCCTGTGCCTTTACCAATTTGTTTCGTTGTATAAAATGGCATAAAAATGTCTTCTACAGCCTTTTCTTCAATCCCTGAACCATTGTCTTTTACTTGTAGGCTCAGTATGCCATCTTCTTCGGAGCAGTATATATCAATATGACCCTTTTCGTCAATCGCATCGATTGCATTGGAAATCAAATTTATTAATATGTGTTTTAAAGGTTCCGGTTTAATAGGGCAGACAAGATCTTCATCACAGGACAATGTTAATTCAATACTCTTATTCTCCATCGCCTTATTTTCCAGCATGGCGATATTGGAAATAAACTCTTTCATATTCCGCCTTTTGACATCATCACTGGTTATCCTGGAAAAGTTCAGCAAATTGTCAATGATGTTACTCGCCCTTTCAACAGAGCTCTCTATAACGGATATAGCTTTATCCCTACGCCCAGCATCATTGTTATGGTTCGTTTTTAATATATAAGAGTAATGACCTATCAAGCCTAAAGGATTACGGATTTCATGTGCCACACCGGCAGCCAGAACGCCCACTGACTTCATCTTACTATCCTGTAAAAGTCTTTGCTCTGCAATTTTTATACGTGATACATCTTCCAACATCAACAAAATCGTGCGCTCATCCTGCCGATCCGTAACTGGAAAGGCATATACAGCATATATGACATTCTTATAGCTGATTTCATCTCTTTGTTTACTGACCGTTGAAAAGGTCTTGTTGATTAAGACCTGTATGATTGTCTCATTGAATAGCGGATGCGTATCCGTCACAACCTGACCAATTGCCTTTTTAGAGCTACAGTTGGCAAACTCACAAAAGGATCGATTACTATTGACGATGATTTTATCGTCATTGATAACAGCCATTGGATTCGTTAGACCATCCAATGTATTTTTAAGCTTCTGGCGACTTGTATATAATTCCTGGGTTCTTTTCTCTACTTCTTTTTTTAGTGTACGGTTCCACGAATAAGCGATATAACTCATAATCCCTACAAGTGAAACAAATCCAAGAAATAATAAGGACACTTTATCTGAATCACTTTTATTTGAGAAGTTATCCGAGATTCCAAACCACTTTTGTTGTAGATCAGACATTACGTCTTTCTTTTTTAGATTAAATATCCCTTTGTTTAAAATGCTAACAAGCATTTCGTCCGATTTTTTAACAGCCAAGGCTGTAGATTCTTTATACATCGGTTTGGATGTTTCGTAATCTTCTTGCATTTCCAATTCCTTCAACAAATAGACAATTACCGGCTAATCACCTACCGCAACATCCACTACGCCAGCCTTCAACATTGTCATTGCATCACGCATATCCTGAGCTTCTACAATATCCAAGTCTGGGAATCTAATGGTTAAATACTCTATAGCATAATCTCCTGCAGGTATGCCAACAGTCAACGTTTCCAAGTCTGTATATATATTAATATTTGCACCGATAGGTCTAAGAATGACACCATGCAATGTATAAATTGGATCAGTGAATTCGAAGACTTCCGTACGTTTTTGGGATGGAATCATATCAAAGAAATCTTTATCCGTCCCCTTTAAACTATCAAATGCATCTCCCCACACTTCCACTGGTTCAAAGGCGATTTCGTGCTTTAATTCAATGGACAAGGCTCTGATATAATCGATAATTAATCCTTTGTACTGCCCGCTCCTTGGATCTGTATACCGTAGCGGTGGTGAGCCTTGGTCCGATCCGAACACAATTGGGCCATGGTCTGAAAGCCAAGCAATTTCCTCAGCAGTCAACTGACTCGACTTCTGAAAGTACTCAGCAATACTTGTATTGTACTTTATTTCCATATACTCATTTGTTATTGACAGCGTCAATAACATCAACGCTAAAAATGCATAAATCAACCGTCTTTTCATTGGGACTCCTCACGAACTAATCCTTTTATTCTTAATCAATAGTGTATCATATGATTCAACTATATTCGACAAGACAGGTGTGGATCCAATGTCGATTTGCAATAAGAACAGCAAGCAACGCTATCGCCTTGCTCTGCTCGCGTTACGCGCGCAATATGCCTGTAGATACGAGGGGCCATATGAGAATGCATTCTCATATGGCCCCTCGTA
>PPCM01000104.1_pt1 | contig 136479 bp, 94 predicted proteins | sample 1555541 | NCBI WGS metagenome assembly PPCM01 (sample SAMN05284479, study PRJNA326546) | Marine sediment metagenome, whole genome shotgun sequencing project. | isolation source: marine sediment | place: Germany: Wadden Sea | collected 2012-09-05
TTGTCAATTTGCATCTCGTAATATTTATCCAATTATCTTAAAAGTTATAAATATTTTAAAGTGTTACCCATTAAAATAAGGGTAGAACCATTATTTTGGTTCTACCACGAACAGCTTTAGCCCTCGTTTCGACAAATTGCTCAACGCATCTTTGTTAATTTAGTGGAAAGAATTGCTGTATTATCAAAATTCGATATTTTTTATGTTATTTAGTTGTCTTCCTTTCTTGCTTAATCTCCCGAACGAAGTGAGTTAGTAAACACCGCTGAAAATAAATATAAATGTGAACAACAAGGAACAAGGAACAAAGAAATCAAGAATAACCAATCGTTATTCGCTCTGCTCATTAGGGCTACGCCGTTAATCCCGCTCTTTTGAATCAAAAGAACTGTAAGCAAAGCGGGACACACCTCGTTGCAACAGTTCTATTTGTTTCAAAATTCACTGACAATTTTTTAAATATTTAAATGGTGTTCGTGAGTGTTTCACAGTTCACAAGGCTAGTGCTGACCCTTCGACAAATGCTCAGGAACCACTCGGTGGTTCTTCGTGGCCAACGCACATCGCTTCGAATACAATTTTGTGCTTAATTTACTTTCAGTGAGGGCTACGCCGTTGTCAATTTGCATCTCGTAATATTTATCCAATTATCTTAAAAGTTATAAATATTTTAAAGTGTTACCCATTAAAATAAGGGTAGAACCTATAAAATTAACAGAAGACCTAGTAAGAACTTAGAATTTAGAACGCCGAAAGATGTTTTCTATAAATTTGTTGCATTTGCTTCTTGAATCTACGTTGGAGCTTTAAAATATCAAACGCCCCGTATTCAAACCGTTATATGCAAGGCAAAGACCAGAAATGCACATAAATTAGTTTGACTGGAAAAATAATTATTAAGCGAATAGCAAAGTAGTTTTGATTGAAATTCAGTGCAAGAAAAAAATAGTTTTTGCCTGTGCGTTTCTGCCCTTCGGTAAAGTTGGGGTAACCTACGCACAATAGCACATTTGTAAATCGTACAATCCTTAACACAACCAAAATTCACAAAAGAGCTATTCTCCCTCCCAAACCATTTCTAATTACTGGCAACATTTTAGATTTGCTGCCATAATATAGTTTTTGTATCTTTGGCTATAAATTATAGGATTATCGAAGATAAAAAGTTAAATATTGAAAAATTAAAAGAAAGATTTAATGATACTGAATATCTTTTAACAAAGGATATTGCTGAATTCTATCTTTCATTAGACCCGTTGGTAAAAAAAACAACTATTAACTGGCGAGTATATGCTTTAATTAAAAAAGGTATACTTACTCGTATTGGGCGTGGCAAATTCTGTTTTGGTTCAAGCAAGATTTTTGCACCTGAATTAGGCAGAAAAGAAAAAGTAATTTATAATAAACTAAAGAGAGAGTTCCCATTTATTGAAATTTGTATTTGGAATACAAAAATCCTAAATGAATTTATGCAACATCAACCAGGGAATTTTCAGTTAATTATTGAAGTTGAAAAAGAAGTTACTCAATCTGTTTTCTATTTTCTTAAAGAATTAAATTATCCTGTTTTTGTAGAACCATCAATTGATATAATTGAAAAGTACCTACCAATTGATAAAGAAGCAATAATCATTAAGTCTCTTGTTTCCGAATCGCCACTACAAGATATTAGAGACGTTAAAACAATTACTGTAGAAAAATTATTAGTAGATATCTTTTCAGATACGGTTATTTTTGCTTCTCAGCAAGGAGCTGAACTTAGAACAATTTTCAATAACGCATTTAGTAAATATACTGTAAACCAAAGCAAAATGCTTCGTTATGCTAACCGAAGAAGAAAAAAAGAAACCTTTAATGAATATATTGACCAATTTCAAATTAACGGCAGCAACAATGCAAATGCTGCCAACTTATAGAATATGATAGATAAGGATAAAATAAATTTAGATTGGATTAATCAGGTATCAAAACAGAACCGAAAGGCTGACAAAATTCTTATTGAAAAAGTAATTCGTGCTATGCAACTACTTGAAGCATTGACATTACATGAAATCCCTTTTGTTTTTAAAGGAGGAACGGCACTTATGCTTCACCTTAATTCTTCAAAAAGATTATCAATTGACATTGACATCATCTTACCAACTGAAGTGGAAGGATTTGAAGATCTCCTTCAGAAAATAGTTACAGAACAAGGTTTTAATAGACTTGAATTACAGCATAGAAGTACAAATTCACAAATAAAGAAAGAGCATTATAAATTCTTTTATACTCCGTTACATAAATCAAATAAAAAAGAGGAGTATATACTCCTTGATATTCTATTTGAGGAAGTTGGCTATGCAAACGTGATTGAAATACCAATACAGTCTTCATTTGTACCCGATGTTGGTAAACCTATGACTGTTAAAGTTCCGTGCTTGGAAGATATGTTAGGAGATAAATTAACTGCTTTTGCTCCGAATACTACAGGGATTCCATATTTCAAGCGAAAGGACAGTATGAGTATGGAAATTATCAAGCAATTATATGATATTGGAAACCTATTTGATGTAGCTAATGAATTGAAAGTTATTAAAAAGACATTTAAAAATTTTGCAGCAACAGAATTGACATACAGGGAAATTGAGGGACAAACAGAAGTCGATGTCTTGGAAGACATTTATCAAACCTCATTGTGTATTGTAACCAGAGGTGCAGATGGTGAAGGGGAGTTTGAACAATTGCAACAGGGAATTAGACGAATTACGAACTTTATTTTTTCAGAAAGTTTTCATTTAGAAAAGGCTATCATTCTTGCATCCAAAGCTGCTTATGTTTCTATTCTTATAAAACTGGATGCATCTACGATTGAGAAATTTGAAAATCCTAAGCAATTAAAGGATTGGAAGATTGGTGAGAAGATGAATAACAAATTAAATAAATTGAAAAAATCAAACCCTGAGGCTTTCTTTTATTGGTATAAGATTTATGAATTAATAACACAGGCGAAATAGATGGGAAGGTCAACAGAGCACTACACAGATAATAAAAATGTTGTTAACAAAAGATACGCAGGATATTTAAGCCAAAAAGCAATTACTGTTGAAATAAATTATACTTCCGGAAAGTATAACTATAACGGGACCGAATTAATTCATATTAAAAATGATGTTTTTTTGATTCCAAATTCGGGATTTACTAAAATAACTTTTAATCAAAATGAGTATAGCAATCAAAATATGATTATCAATGATAATGGGATAATAATGAATTTTACCAAAATAAAATAATTGCCAAAACAGAAGTAAATTCAAAGATTTTAACCAACTCTAACGTTCTTGTAACAAGACAGGAAAGTGCCATGCAGTCGGCTAAATATTCTTATACTTAACGTTGTGAGCAACGGTTAATAAGAGTGCGATAGTAAAAGATAAATGGAAATGACTGATAAAAACAAAAACGACTGGTTTACAATTGAAAAGATTGATAACAATACATCTATAATAAGTGAATACAAACATTGGGAAGAGACACATTGTTACCTGCTAAATGGAACAAAAAAATGCTTATTAATTGACACGGGACTTGGAGTTGAAAATATTTGGGACCAAGTACAAAAACTGACAAATAAACCTATTACAGTAGTTACAACACATGTACACTATGACCATTTTGGTGGACATAAATATTTCCCTGATTTTTATGTACACAAAGCAGAAACAGAATGGATAAATGGAGGATTTCCATTGACAATAGAACAGGTTAGAAACTTTTTAATAGAAGAACCATGCGATTTCCCCTCAAATTTTGATGTTAGCAATTATAATCTTTTTAAAGGGAAACCAACAAGAGTACTAAAAGATAATGACACAATTGAATTAGGGGAAAGAACAATACAGGTTTTGCACACTCCAGGGCATTCTCCAGGTCATATGTGCTTTTTCGAAAAAGACAAGGGCTATTTATATACCGGAGATTTGATTTATATGGATGTATTGTTTGCGGATTTTCCGTCAACAGATCCAATCGCTTACATGAATTCGATTAAAAAATTATTGCCGTTGCCTGTAAAGAGAATTTTACCCGCACATCACGATTTGAATGTTCCTTTGTCGATTATTAAAGATATTGACAATGCTTTTTCCGAATTGTATAAAAAAGGACAATTAAAACACGGAAGTGGAACATATTCATATGAGAATTTTGGTATTAGACTTTAAAAATAAAAAAATATTAAAACAAAACCCAGCCCATACCATTTTGCATAAGTAATGACAGGCAAAGTGCTAATTATTAAGGTTTGTAGCCCGTTCAAACTGAATAGTAGTTTGACAAAGAACTACTACGCAACATGCCATTACTCATACAATTTACCATTGCTCCACACCCCCTTCGATCTGCGGAGCAACGATTCGCTCGTCTTACGGCGACTGAAGTATTCCTTTGCTTACGAAAAAGGTGGTAATAGTACTAAAAAGATATCTTTTCCAAAAAAACAGAAATATCTATAAAACAAAGCCTTAACTGCCCCTAGTATTTTATATTACTTGTCCATCAAATAAATTTATAGTTCTGTGTGCAAAATTTGCATCTCGTTCCGAGTGAGTTACCATAATTATAGTCGCTCCTTCTTGGTTTAATTCAGAAAGTAAATTCATAACCTCAATACCATTTTTAGAATCTAGATTACCTGTTGGCTCATCGGCAAGAATTAAGTTTGGATTGGCAACTACAGCCCTTGCAATTGCTACACGCTGTTGCTGACCTCCTGAGAGTTGCTGAGGAAAATGCTTTGCTCTGTGTCCGATTTTCATTCTTTGCAATACTTCTTCTACTTTTTTCTTACGTTCCGAAGCTTTCATTTTTAAATAGATTAATGGTAACTCAACATTCTCAAAAACATTAAGCTCATCAATCAAATTAAAACTTTGAAACACAAAACCGATATTTCCTTTACGAAATTGTGTGCGGTCTTTTTCTTTTAGTTTCGCTACTTCAGTATCGTTAAAAATATAACTTCCTTGTGTCGGATTATCTAAAAGCCCAACAATATTGAGAAGTGTCGATTTACCACAACCAGAAGGTCCCATTACAGCGACAAATTCTTTTTCTTTTACATTTATCTCTACTCCATTAAGAGCATAAGTTTCGATCTCTTCTGTGCTAAATACTTTAGTTAAATTTTCTATTTTAATCATAATATTAAATTTTAATTATTATCATTTCTTAAATTACTTACTCGTTTTTCAGTGTCTTTATAGGATTTTCTATAGATGCTTTATATGTTTGCCAACTAACTGTAAAAATTGCACAGAAGGCTGATATCAAGCCTGCTATTGCAAAAATCCACCAACTTAACTCTATCTTATAAGCGAATTCTTTCAACCAATTGTTTGTAGCGTAATAGGCAATAGGAACTGCAATAATAAATGCTATTGCAAGATATATCATAAAATCTTTATTCAGTAGAATCAAAATTTCAGAGATCTTGGCTCCATTTATTTTGCGAATACTTATTTCTTGGGTTTTCTGACTTATGATATATGAAATCAATCCGAATAATCCGAGGCTCCCAATGAGTATGGCAATAATTGCAAATAACTGAATAAGCTTAGAAGTATTTCTCTCATCACTATAAAAGGTGGCAATTTTTTCGTCTAAGAAACTATAATTTAAAATTTCATCTGGAAAAACTTCATCCCATTCTTTTTGAACTTTATCAATTATTACTTGATATCCTGATGCTTCTAGAGTTTTAGGATTTATCCTAACAGACATTTCATTAATATTAAAGTTTAAGTTACTGAAAACTACATTTTCCATAGTTTTTTGTAGCGACTGAGAATGAAAGTCTTCTACTACGCCAACAATAATAAATTCATTCTCCCAGAATTCGAATATCTCACCAATGCTCTCTTGGGGATTATTAAAACCCAAGAGCTCAGTTAACTTTCTGTTTACAACAACTTCGGCATTGTTTTTTACATTTGAAAAGCTTTGACCAGCAATAAATTCCAATTCATATAATTTCATATAATCGACATCTGCACTTTTGATATTTGCGGTATACTCATCTTCTGCAATGGTCGGGTAGTTGATGTAAGTATTAGCTTTCCAATCAGCTAAGGGACTTCGAGTGCCATAGCTAACCATTTCAATTTCAGGATGCTCAAGCAATTTTGATTTTAGCAATTCTAGTTTATCCTCATTTGCATTATTTAAAGTAGCTAATATTATTGCATCTTTCTTAAATCCTAAATCTTTGTTTAAGAAGAATTCCAACTGTTGGTTCATTACTAAAGTTCCTATAATTAGGATGAGTGAAATTGTAAACTGAACAACTACCAAAATACGCCTTAATGATAAGGAAACAGAAGAGTTTTTTACTGAAAGGAATTTCTTCAAGGCGACATTTGCACTCATTCTGGCAATAATAATTGAAGGATACAACCCAGACAGTAATCCAACTATTGTTGCTAATAAAAATAATTTGATAAGAATCTGAGGATCTGTCGAAATTCCTAAATCTAATCTATATCCAAGAATATTTTCGAGATAAATAAGAATAAAATGAGCAATGAATAATCCTATAAATGCTGCAATATATGATATGGAAACTGATTCTAGAAGAAACTGCAGAATAGATTGATATTTATTTTCTCCAAAAATTTTCTTTACTCCAATTTCTTTAAATCTTTTAGTAGCTTGAACTGTCGATAAATTAATGAAATTTATCGAAGCCATTAAAATTAGAAACAAGCCGATTATTCCAAGAATTAATAAGCTTCTGTCTGGAACTTGTCGATCGTTATAATTGTTACATAAACCGGAATGTAATTCAGAGAGAGGTTGTAAGACATATCGCTGATCAAGTCCATTATTTCCCTCATGGTATTTATCATAGAATGTCAAAAGTTGCTCCTCGAATGCATCTACGGATATATTGTCCTGTAAAAGCAAATAACAATTTGTGTATGAATGACCAGCCTGCCAATCTGTTCCACCTCTAAAATAAGGATTTATAATAATCTGATCATAATAATTTGCAATAATAGTAAAAGGAAGATCTGTATTCTTAGGAGGGTCTGAAATAACTCCACTTACTTGTAAAGTAGCTATATTATTTATCGTTATAAATCGATTCATAGCCTGCTCTACTTCCATTTCAGATAAACCAAAATACTTCTGCGCCAAAGAAGAAGTAATCACGACATTACCTTTATCTAATAGTGCTGTTGAGGGGTCTCCAGCTAAGAAGTTAAAATCGAAGACTTCAAAAATATTAGGATCTGCGCAAACCACACCTTTATTCTCCTGATACATTTGAATTTCTCCATTTTCATCTTCAATACTAATTTGACTGATTTGATCTTTTGCAGCATAGAAAGTCATTACAGCATCAACACCCGGAAACTCATTTCTAATTGCCTCACCTACAGGAGGAACCTGACCTTCTTGGTATTTTATTCCCTCTTTTGGATCATTGTATTCAATAATTAAGCGATAAATATTTTCGTGATTTTTGTGATAGCTATCAAAACTGGATTCGTAGGTAATAATCTTATAAATTACCAAACTACATCCAATACCTATAGCTAATCCAGCTATATTTATTGCTGCATATGTTTTATTCATCCTCAGATGATTCCAAATTGTTTTAAAAATTATTTTAATCATAATATTTTTGTTTTATTCATCTCTCAATGAATTTATTGGATTTTGTGTTGCAGCTTTATATGTTTGCCAACTCACTGTAACAAGTGTAATTATTGTTGCAATCACTCCTGCCAACACAAATATCCACCAACTAAGTGTTATTCTATAAGCAAAACTCTTCATCCATTCAGATAAAATGTAATATGTAACTGGAGTAGCAATAATAAAAGATACACCTAACCACTTAACAAAGCCAAGATTGAGCAGTTTAATAATTTCACCAACAGACGCTCCGTTAATTCTACGCATACCTATTTCCTTAGTGCGCTTTTCAGTTATAAAAATTGTTAAACCTATTAATCCAAAACAAGCAATCAGAATAGATAAAATCGAAAAAACGTTGATTAGTTTTAATAAGGTTTGCTCTGAGACATATTCTTTATTTAATTCTTCATCCAAAAAGGAATAACTTATTGGTTGACCGGGATAGATTTCTTCTAATTTATGTTCAATAATATCAAGTAATTCACTGGCTTTATTTTGCTCCAATCTGGCTAAAACAAACCTATTGTATCTATCTTCAGGTTTAGCAATTTTGAAAGCAAAATTTTCAATTTTTGAGTGTAATGAAGCATAATGAAAATCTTGCATTACTCCGTTAACATTAAATAACTGGTTTGGATCTGTTGCTTCTTGCATAATATCTTCGGAGAAATTTCCAGAAGCAATTTGCTCATCTGTAAAATGCACTTTTAGATTATTATAAAATGTCTCATTAATCATCCAAACATTAGTGGCAGTATCTTCTAAAGATGTGAAATATTTCAGTGGTTTAATTCCTAGAGTTTCAATGGCATCATAATCAATAAATCCGAATGTAAATGAATAATCATAGCTACCAAATGGTATATTCACATCTTGCAAATGGTAACCCGGATAATGATGTGCCGTTCCTGAGCTGATAATTCCAGGAATTTGTTCTAGTTCTTGTTTTAGCAGATATACTTTTTCATTGAATTGGGGAACTTTAATTATTAATACATTATGTTTTGAATATCCCAGATCTTTTTCATTGATGTAATTCATCTGCAAGTTAACAGAAGTTGCAAATCCAATCAGGGTTATTACAATTGAAAATTGAAAAATTACTAATATAATAGCTGCTTTAACTTTCTTTGCTTGAAAAATTGGCTTTAGACTGTAATTCGGGTTTATAAGGTTGATTGAAGATAGAATGAGGACAATAATATTTATCGAAATAAATAATGCTATTGAAATTAGCCAAAAAGTAGGGTTTTGTAAAGAAATATTATTGTTTATGAAAAAAGTCTCAGCAAAATAACCTTCGACTATGGCAACAATAACAAACGAAATTATGAAACTCATACTTGTCGTTATCAAAGTTTCGTAATTTATCTGACTTAGTAAGTTGAACTTATTGCCACCGAAAAAACGAATAATAAATGTAGTTTTTTGATAAAATGATTGTCGAGCAATACTCATTACAACAAAGTTTATTGTTGCCAAAATAATAATTAGTATTCCTACTAAAATTAGGATATTAATAAATGATCTACGCACAGTCGTTTCTGTTTCATTTACTAAACCTTGAGTAAAGTGAATATCATTCACATTTTGTAATTTATGATTGATTCCATCTAAAGGAGGTCCTTGCACATTACCTAATGTTGGCTCAGTTAACATAATGAGCTTGTCTTCAAAGTCTTTTACATTTGTTGATGGATGTAATTTCACATATATTAAACCTCCAAATACTTTTCTTGAATCTAGAATTTCGACTGTAGGACTAAAATGACCTTCCTTAGAAAGGAGCATATCAAATTGGATATGTGAAGTTTTGGGCAAGGATTTGATTATGCCACTAACAGTATATGAAATAAGACTATCTTGGTTTGGTGTAAATGATCTTAAAAATACTGTTTCACCAATAGCATATTTATTAGGGAATAATTTTTGGGCCATTTCTGGCGTTAGCATCACAGTATTTGGTTTGTTTATTGATTTTTCATCTCCTTCAATAACATCTAACGAGAAATATTCTATAAATGAATCATCTACAAAAATAGCAGAATTAACTTTAATACTTTTGTCATTTATTAAAACATCTTCAATTTTATAATTATAATAGCATGCTGTAAAAGACTTTACTTCGGGACAATCGCCTAAATAATTTCTAAAACTGGCAAAGGTATTTGTGTTGTACGTACCATCTCCGACTCTTGTAATAATTCTGTAACTATTTTCTCCATCACTAATGTATTTATCAAAACTTAAATGATGACTAACGTATAAAAATATTACTAAAGTTGAAGCTATTGCAATTGCCAATCCACTAATATTAATTAACGAATATGCCTTAAACTTTAATAATCTATTTAATCCTATTTTTATATCTTGTTTAATCATAATATTTTATTATTCGTATTTTAATGATTCTATTGGATTTTTTCTTGAGGCTCTATATGTTTGCCAACTTACAGTTGTTAGTGCAATAAATAGTGTCAATAAACCTGACAAAGCAAAAACCCACCAACTAAGTGTTGTTTTGTAGGCAAAACCATCTAACCATTTGCTCATAGCATAATATGCAATAGGCGTTGCTATCACAAAAGCAATTGCTATCCATTTTATAAAATTCATATTAAGTAATTGCATAATTTCATAAATAGTAGCTCCATTAACTTTACGAATTCCAATTTCTTTAATTTTACCAGATAGCATAAAGGAGGTCATCCCAAACAAACCAATACATGCCAGAAAAATTGCCAAAGCAGCAAAATAACCCATCAATTGAAAAGTCTTTGTATCTTTATTATAAAGTTGCTCCAATCTTGCATCCAAAAAATGAAAATCAAACATTTCATCAGGATAGATATTATTACTAGTCTCTCTGAGAGTATTAATGGCATCACCGGCATCTGAAGGATTTACTTTAACAATTAGTCGAGAACACTGCTCTTGCGAAATTACGAACAGAATAGGCTTGATTTTATCATGAAGAGACTCAAAATGAATATTATCAATAACACCTACAATTTTTCTATCTGAGTTTGGCCATGAACATTTAATATCTTGTCCTATTGGATCTCCCTGAATTCCTAAATGACTTATAGCAGCTTCATTTAAGATTACAGATTCTGTAGCATCTGTATATAATTGATCAGAAAATAATCTTCCTTGTTTTGCATTTATCCCAAGAGTTTTAAAATAATCGAATTGTACATGCACAAAAGGAAGCGTTATCCATTCTGTTTGTCCAGTTGGTATAGCTGCGCCCCAATTATTTAATTCTTCAGAAGGCACACGGCTAGCCGATGAAACACTCTTAACAATACTTTGATCGAGGAGAGATTGTTTGAGCGAGATATATTTCGCCTCATCATCATAATCATTAACATTAGCAAAAAGAGTATATTCTTTTTCAAATCCTAAAGATTTGTTTTGAAGAAAATTAATTTGTCTTAACATAATCAAAGAGCAAGCAATTAAAGCAATGACAATGACAAACTGAGCTCCCACTAAGACCTTCTTCATTGTTATTCCTTTACCCATAGTTTTATTAGATCTAATAACCTTTGTTGGGTTATATGATGATAGAACAAAAGCAGGATACCAACCGGCTAATATTCCCAAAACTATCATCATGCCAATTATGCCAATAATAATATTCCAATTTATCAATGAGAGAATAGAGAGTTCTTTTCCTGCAAGCGAATTAAATAATGGCAAACTCAAGTTAACAAACAAAACTGCAAAAAGGAAGGATATAATAAATACAATGATGGATTCAGATACAAATTGATTTGCTAATTGACGTCTTGATGCTCCATAGGTTTTTCGAACACCAATTTCTGTTACTCTAGTTGTCGCATTAGCAGTTAAAAGATTGATATAATTGAAACAGGCTATGAGTAATATAAGCAATCCTATTGCCGAAAATATCAATACATATGTAATGCTATTCTGGGGCTGAATATCGTTCTCCAAATGTGAAGAGTAGAGGTGAATATCTTTTATATTTTGCAGTTCAAATTTCTGTAATGGCATATCATCACCACCTTTAGCTTCTTTCACTAACTTAGAAATTTTTGCTTCGATTTCGGATTTTGAAAACTGGTCTTGCATCTCAAAATAGACCAGAAAATTTTCCCATCCCCATTCATTCATCATTTCTTCACCAAACAGATTATCAGCATCAACTAGTGTAATAAAAATATCATATCTAAAGTGTGAATTATGCGGCATATTTTCAATAACACCTGTAATTGTACCTTTATATTCATTATCGAGTATTAACACTTTGCCAATTGGGTTTTCATTTCCAAAATACTTTTGTGCAACTTTTTCTGAGATTACCATTGTTTCTGGTTGATCCAATGCTGTTTCTGCATTGCCAGATATAAATTTAAAGGAGAACATTTGCAATAAATCTGCGTCGACAAAAGCTGTTAATGGTTCATTAAATCGCTGGTTTTCGTATTTAACATTCATATCATCGCGAGGAAAGATTCGTGAGTATCTCTTTATTTGCGGAAGCTTGTCGGCTAAATACTCAGCAATTTGAGGTGCCTGATATGGATGTTCTTCTTGACATAGCCTATAAATATTATCTGCATTTTCATTATAACGATCGTAGCTTAATTCATTAGCAACGTAAATCAAAAGTAAAATACTAACGGCTATTCCAATAGAAAGGCTAAAAATACTAATAATCGAGTATACCTTATTCTTAATAAGGTTCCTAAGTGCTATTATAATGTTATTTATCATGATTGCATTTCTTTATTTATTTTTTTATTGAATACACAAACAATTACTTTTATTCACATTTTAATGATTCTATCGGATTTCTTCTTGCTGCTCTATATGTTAGCCAGCTTGCTGTAGTTAATGCAATAAGTATTGCTATTAAGCCTGATAAAGCAAATATCCACCAACTGAGAATAATATTATTTGCAAACCCATCTAACCATTTACTCATCGCATAGTATGCAATTGGTGTAGCAATTATAAAAGCAACTAAAACGAATTTAATAAAATCTCTATTTAACATTATTAATATTTCTGACATTGTAGCTCCATTAACCTTTCGAATCGCTATTTCTTTAGTCTTTTGTTTGCTGATATTTGTGGCTAAATTCAGGAATCCCATTAGTGAAAGAATAAAACTAACAAGTGTAAACAATTGAATTATTGTTTGTTTTTTAAGATCATCTTCATACAACATCTCAACTCTTTGATCAAGAAATTGATATTCAAAAGGCTCCCCCGGGAAAAATGTAGCCCAACTTTTTTCAATAGAATCAATTGCTTCATCAACTTTCGTGGTATTTAACTTTATATTTAAATATCCCTTAGAATCGTCATTTAATAAAAATAGTAATGGCTCTGCTTCTGTATGTAATGAATTATAACAGGTGTTCTTTAGTACTCCTATTAACTTTACACCGTTTATTTCAGATCCAACAATATCATAATCCAATCCACAATAGTCAATAAACGCCTCGTTTACAATTATCGATTGTTTAGAATCTGTTTTAAAATCAGGGTTAAAATTGCGACCTTTCTTTATTTTAATTCCCATTAATGGAATATAATCATAATCAATATTCATTGTATTTACTATTTTGGTAACAGTTTTACCTTCTACATTTAATTGAAAATGAATGCTTCCTAGTACATCTCCTAATATATGGCTTGAAATAGATGTATTTGCAAAAAGAGATGAAGCATTAAGTTCATTTTTGAATGCATTTACTTTTGAAAGATTTGTTTCAGCAGAAGGTAATTTTAATAATACTACATTATCCTTATCAAAACCCATATCGCTATCAATAAGAAAGCTCAATTGTTTAGATATTGTAATAGAAGATATTATTAATACAATTGACAATGAAAATTGAATTATTGCCACCAACTTTCCTAATTTTAATCCTTTAATTTTTAAGGAGTTTGAACTTTTAGAATTTATAAGCAATAAACCATTTTTACGAAATTGATTAATGAACGGAATAGTAGATGAAGTAATACTTGCAAACAATACCAATATTGCAGATAATATGAATATTCCATTACCTTTAAAGAAATTTTCTGGACTAATGCCTGTTATAGTTTCTGAATATGGGATTGTTAATCTAAATGCAACTAATGCTAATATGACAGAGATTCCAATAAAAACTAAAGAATTAACTAGAAATTGTAAGAAAAGATTAAGCCTGGATGCACCAAATATTTTCTTTATCCCAATAACTCTAGCATTAATCACAGTTTGGAAAACAATCAAATTACCATAATTTAATAATGCTATTAAAATTATAAACAATGCTACAAAAGCTAATAGATAAGTGTATGATTTATTCCCTTTAGGGAAATCATAACTCATATATTTAGAGAAATGTAAATCTTTTAAGGGGATTGCTATGAGATTAAATCTCGAATTAATTTGTTTTCCAAAACCAGCCATATGCAGATTGTAAAAGGAATCAAAATTATCTGTTATTGCAGTAATGTCACATTTGTCTTTAAGCAAAATAAATGTATATGTTGATGGCATCCAATATCCTTCTGATTGCTGAACGTCATTTAAATCATTAGGAATAACTTTTGGTTGAGAAATTAAAACATTAAGTTTATGATGAACGTTCCCGGGAGAATCCTTTATTACACCTTTTATTGTAAGTAATTTATTGTTAAGCTCTAGTGTTTTACCAACCGGATTATTATCGCCAAAAATCTTCTCAGAAAGGCTTTGATTAATTACAATCTGATCGGGTGCCACAAGAGCATCCTGTTTATTCCCGTAGATAAATTCCAGAGTAAAGATATCAAACACACTATGATCAGCCATATAAGCTTCTTTTACAATAAACTTTTCTTCGTTATAGGCTAAAGTAATAGCCTGTTGAAATGGAGACAGACGGGTAAACTCCTCAACTTCAGGAAATTCTTGTTTTAATCCCGGCCCCATTAGCGGACCTAATATAGCATGAGACATAGTATCTTCTGTAGCTATAATATCACCACTTACACGATAAATTCTATCCGCTTTTTTATGTGTAGAATCATAGCCTAATTCATAAGACACATAAGAGTAAATATAAAATATTGATAAAAATGCGATAGTAAGACCAAGCATACTAAGAAGTGAGCTGTTTCTTTTATTAAAAACATTCTTTATTGCAATTTTTAGTATTTGTGTTATCATATCTTTACTATTCCTTTTCTATTTAAATTCAATTTTCTCATTATCCCCAAAATTCGCATAACCAGAAATTATTACTCTATCACCTTCTTCTAGACCTTCTAACACTTCATAATATTTTGGATTTTGTCGCCCAATTTTAATTTCTCTCTTTTCAGCGTATTTACCATCTTTAGACACAACAAAAATCCACTGGCCTCCTGTTTCTTGATAAAAACTTCCTTTTTCTAAAATTAAAGCTTCTTGCGGATTTCCTAACTGCAAGCGAGAATGATAAGTTTGACCTGTTCGCATATTTGGTGGAGTTTGATCTACAAAAACCATTTCAACAGTAAATTTTCCTTCACGTACATCTGGGAATACTTTTCTAATTTTTAGCTCATACTCGATTCCATTGCGATCAATAATTGCAATTAGTCCCTTTTTAACTTTATCAATATAGTGTTCATCAATTTGTGCTATTACTTTATAAGAGCTTAAGACATCAATTTGTCCAATTCTACCATTTTTAGGGATTGATTGTCCAACTTCTGCATCTAAAACTGTAAGTTGTCCATCAATAGGCGAAGTTACGTTAAGATTTTCTTTACGCTCCCGAACAAGTTTAAGGTTTAAGTCCATATTTTCCAAATTCTCTTCCATTTGTGTAACCTGAATAGTACGGTAAATTGAGTCTTGCACTTGTCTTCTTAAGTATAGATCATAACTACTTACAGCCAAATCATAATCTTCTTGTGATTTCAGAAACTCTTCTCTGGAAATTAATTTATCCTTATATAATTCTGAGTTTTGCTCATAAGTCCTTTTTTTGCGTTTAATTTCATACTCTAAATTTAAAAGTTCTCTTTGTATTTGAAGTTTTTCTTGCTCCAATACAACCATAGTATTACGTAAGAAGTTATATTTTTCGGCTAATAAAGATTCGCTATTCAAAATACTTAAGTCTAAATCTGGATTGCTTAAACGTAAAATCACATCTCCTTTTTTAAGCATTGTTCCTTCTTCAATAAAACGTTCTTCTACACGCCCACCTTCCATTGCATCAAGATAAATAGTAGCAATTGGTTCAACATTTCCATTTACAGTAATGTAATCGTCAAAAACACCAATCTGTACAGTTGAAATACTTAATTTGTCTTTTTCAATCGAATAAGTAGAAATATTTTCTGCTAAAAAAGCTTTATATAATAGTAACAATAACAAAATACCCCCAATAGCAATATAAATATGCTTACGTTTGATTCCTCTTTTCTTTTTTATTGGTATGTCCATTTTCTTAATTATTATTTATGTTCAAATGATTCCAATTACCAGTTTTATAAAATTCTAATATTTGAATGTACATTATGTAAGTTAATTTTGCTTTTAGCATTTCTATCTCAGCAGAAAACATGCGTTGTTTAGCTATCTCAAAATCACTTGTTCCTGCTATTCCTTTCTCAAGTTTCTTGCTTGTATTTTGAAATGACAATTTACTGAATTTATAGAGTTCTAAAGAAGAATTATATTCTCTCTCAGCTGATTCTACATTGTCTAAAATAGTCCATATTTCTGAATACACTCGCTCTTTATTCTTGTCAATTTCAAGCATTTGATTGCTTATGGCAATTTTCTTTCTTTTAATATTACAATATGTTGATCCACCATTAAAAATTGGAATAATTAAGCTAAATCTAATTTGTTGATTTAGATTATTTTGTATTTGATTACCATAAGTTAAATCATCACCATCAAAATAATTTGACCCTATCCCTGCCGATAAATGTAAGCTTGGAGAAAGTTTACCTTTAGAAACTAATAAATCTTTCTCTGAGGCATTTAATAAGTATTCTTGTTGTTTGATTTCAGGAAGAAAAGTAATTGCATTAGTAAAAACACTATCAATATCAGGTATTTCAGTAATAGCAAAATAGTTTTGATCTAATGTGTCAATTACAATAATTGTATTAGCATCGAGCCTTAACAATTGCTTTAATTCCAACATTTTATTGTTTTTTTGATTTTCTGCTTTTGTTAAGCTTAACTTATCTGCAGTCCACTGACTTTTTAATTCTTGTACTGTTAATGGAGATTCTTTTCCTATATCTACTAATTTCTGCATTTTCAGATATTGCATTTCAGATAAATCTACCTGACTCCTAGCAACATTTTCTAAACCCGCACAATAAAGAGAAATGTAGTATGATGTAATCACATTAAAGATTAATTTATTCTTGATTAATTCGTTTTCTTCAATATTTGCTGATAACAAAAACTTATTAAAACTAATTGTATTTTGTTTAACCAATCCTTGAAAAATATCTATTGATGAGCTAATCCAATAATTATTAGAGATGGTTTGATCGTAAGTAATATTGTTTGTATTACCATCAATATTTCTTCCATAATTTAGATTTACACCACTTCCTAAATTTAAATTTGGAAAGAGATTAGCTTTACTCTCAAATAAATTAACTTCTTGATTTATTACTTGATTACGTTTAATATTTAAATCAATATTATTATCTACAGCATAGTTGATACATTTTGTAAGATTCCAGACTTCTTGTGAGTTAACTGGTGAGTTTTGTAAAAGAATAAAGAATACGAGCATAAACATAGTAAGAGTTCTCTTACTTGTATTCTTATCATTGTTAAGATTTATATTTTTAAATTTCCCCAACATTATTTCGTTTTTTTAATTTCTTTTCAATTGCTGTGCCGCATTTTGCATTACACTATCAATCAACTCATTACACACATATTAACGATCTAATTTTATGGATTACTGTAAAATAAATTGACACTAAGTGTGTAATATATTTACATAGTAATTATTGATAATTATAAAATCGACAACTCTCTATATTCCAAATAATCACAATTACTAAAAATCTTCTGAGCAATCTGCTTTAGACTCTTAGCACAATTGTCACTGATTGTTTTTAAATCACTTGAGCCAATATTTAGTGTATTTATTTTTTCTATCAGATTAATTACAATTTCGCCATAACAATGCTCGTTTGCATTAAACAATTTTGATTTAAGTTTTTTGTCATATAAATCAACTACACCACAAAAATTATTTGTTAATTCATTAATGTCTACTTTCTGATTAATATTTATAGAGTGATTTACGATTATAGAAATCGAGTCTAAGTTTAACTTTAAGGTTAAGTTGCCAGATCCATTTATATTAAAATTTACAACTGGAAATGCATAAATACCAACAAAACATATATTGCCAGAACCACTATAAGATATTTCTTTTAACTCTTTTAAAGTAACATGGACATTGATTACAGATGGCTTTACTTCTATCCCATTTACTTCTATCTTTAACACTCCTCCTTCAACAGAGGTTAAAACTTGTTTTTGAAACTTAATATTTGTTTCAACAAATACAGACTCTCTATCGCCTTGAATTAGAATAATATTAATAGACGAGCTTGTTTGAATACTATTAAAACCACTTAAATTTCTGTCATCTTTAACAACTTCCGTCTTTGTTTTGCCAAAGCAAAGTGTTGTTAAAATAATTAAACTTAACAATGTTATAAATAATGCTTTCATAATTTCACCTCCTATTATTTTATTCTTTCACATTACTTGTCAACTGCTATGCCGCAAATCATAAAACCCTCATAGTGTGCACATTGCAAACACACCTTTAAGTTTGAGACACCAAAATGTGTAAAAACATTTTACACTAAGTGTGAAATATATTTACATTCTTTAACTACGAAATAATATTACCAGAAACACATATCTTTATGTGCCAAAGACTAATGAGAAAGCGAGGTAATTTAGACAATAACTTACAAAGCATGAGATATATAAGGATTTACAGATTTTTTAATAGCTTTGTATTATTAAGTATAGAGTGAATAAAATTTTATCTAGAATATCTTTGTATGAGTAATAAAATTCTAATAGTAGATGATAAGAAAAGTGTATTAACTGCCCTTGAAATGTTAATCCAAACTAAGTTTGATGAAGTTATAACTCTTAACAACCCTAAAACTTTAATGTCTACTATTAAAAGTAATAGTATTGGTATTGTTCTATTAGACATGAATTTTAATGCGGGTATTAATAATGGAAACGAAGGCATTTTTTGGTTAAATGAAATATTAAAATATGATAATTCCATTGTAGTAATAATGATAACTGCCTACGGTGATGTTGAACTGGCTGTAAGAGCTGTTAAAGAAGGGGCTTTTAATTTCATATTAAAACCATGGGATAATAACAAATTACTTTCTACTTTATATTCAGCAATGAAATTGAGAAAAAGTAATGTAGAAAATAAGTCCTTAAAAAAAGCGAGTGAAAATTTAAAACAAGAACTAAACCCTCATAATTATCGGTTAATTGGCGAAAGTAATGCAATCCAAAAAGTAATGGAAATTGTTAAGAAAGTTGCTATAACTAACGCCAATATTCTAATAACTGGAGAAAATGGAACCGGAAAGGAATTAATAGCAAGAGAAATTCATAGATATTCTAAACGAAAAAACGAGATATTACTAAATGTTGATATGGGTGCTATTAGTGAAACCTTATTCGAAAGTGAGCTTTTTGGACATAAAAAAGGGGCTTTTACTGATGCAAAAGAAGAACGTATTGGAAAATTTGAGACTGCTAACAACGGAACAATATTTCTTGATGAGATTGGTAACTTATCTTTACCATTACAAGCAAAAATTCTAACAGTATTACAAAATCGTACGATTACAAAACTAGGCGACAACCTAACAATACCAATAAACATTCGATTAATATCTGCTACAAATAAAGATATTGACACAATGATAATGGATGGTTTGTTTAGAGAAGATCTTTTATATAGAATCAATACAATAAGTATTGAATTACCTCCATTAAGAGAACGAGGAAACGATGTTATATTAATTGCAGAGTTCTTTTTAAATAAGTATTCTGAAAAATATGACAAAAAAATATTGAGAATTAGCGAAAAAGCAAAACATAAACTTTTAAAACATAACTGGCCTGGTAATGTTAGAGAATTACAGCATTGTATTGAAAAGGCAGTAATCTTATCTGATAATTCAATTTTAACTGAAGATAGTTTTTCCTTAAACCAAAATACAAATAAGAAAAATAGTAATATTGGGAATATGACTATTGAAGAAATGGAAAAGGAAATGATAATTAATTGTATCGAAGCCGAAAAAGGAAACATGAGTATTGTTTCTAAAAAGCTTGGAATAACAAGACAAACGCTTTATAACAAATTAAAAAAATATGATCTATAAAAATGAAGTATAAACATTTTTACATAGCAATAATAATAAGATTAACAATACTTATTTCTTTGACAATTATTGGCACTTATATGTTAATAGAAAAACAGGCATATGGGTTTGCTATAGTTATAGCAATTCTAATAATATGTTCTTCTATTAATTTAATCAACTACTTTAATAAAATTAACAAATGGATTTCGTTTTTCCTTACAGGAATCGAAAATGAAGACGCAAGCTTAAAAATCCCTACTAAAACTGGAAATAAAGCTATTGACAGTGTGTTTAAAGGGATGAATAATCTTAATGAGCTATTTAAAAAAACGAAAGTTAAAATTTCAACACAGGAACAATACTATAACGCAATAATAAATCAATCTGCTACAGGTCTATTTTCAGTAAACGAAAATGGAAGAATAGAAAACATAAATCCATCTGCTACAAAATTAATTGAGATGCAGGAGTATCAACATATAAATTCTCTTAGAAAAATTGATAAATCACTGCCTGATTTTATACTTAAAGACGAGAGTTCTACATCTCAAAGTTCTGCAATATTTGAGAATAAATATGGACAAAAAATATTATTTAAATTATCGAAACTAAATATTGCGAAACAAAACAAAACTTTAATTGCAGTAAGTGATATCACAAATGAGTTAGATAACAGAGAAGTTGATGCCTGGGTAAAACTATCTAGAACATTATCTCATGAAATAATGAATAACATAACACCAATAACGACTCTTTCTCAAGTTATTTCAGGTTATTTTATTAAAGATAAGAATCCGATAAAACTGTCAGAAGTAAATGATAAAACAATTGAAAACACCGTTAAAGGTCTTGATATTATTGAAGAAAGAAGTCGTGGATTAATGAATTTTGTAAATAATTATCGAAAATTTACTAAACTCCCAGAACCGGATTATAAGAAAACAAATTTGTCTGAATTACTAGAAAGTAACTTAATAGCATCTATGGCTTATTCAGGTTTTGAAAGTATTGATATTTTAAAAAGCATTCCTAAAAACACTTATTTTAATACTGATGCTGAACTACTTTCTCAAGTAATTACAAATATTCTTAAAAATGCCTCCGAAGCTTTAATTCAAAGTAAAACTACAAATCCTAGAATTGAAATAAAATTAATTAAGTTTTCTGATTCGGTGAAAATTGAAATAAAAAACAATGGACCAGAAATTTCATCAGAAATTAAAGAACAAATTTTTGTTCCTTTTTACACAACAAAAAAAGAAGGATCGGGTATTGGATTAAGTTTAAGCAAACAGATTTTATTATCTATGGGTGGAGATATCTTACTAAAAACAAGTATAGAAAATGCTGTTATTTTTAGTATCATCCTAAATTAATTCTTTTTTTGTATTTTTAACTAAAATTATCCTCAATAAAAATAGCATAGTATGAAAATAAGTGTGTGTGTATTAGCAATGATTTTGATATCAGCTTATTCGTTTTCTCAACAGGAATACGCTACAGACAAATCAAATGGATGCAAGTATTATACTGGAAATGCCGAAAAACGCAGTATTGAATGGACAGGTGAATGTGTTGATGGTTTTATCTCCGGAAATGGAGTTTTGAAAGTTTATGAAAACGAAGAGTTAATCTACACATACGAAGGAGGCACATTAAGCGGTGATCTTCACGGAAAAGGGATAATAAGATATGAATCGGGTCATAAGTTTGACGGGATTTTTAATAAAGGCGATAAAGAAGGAGCTGGACGATTCGATTATGCTGATGGTAGTTATTACGAAGGTAATTATGCCGCAGACTTAATAGAAGGACAAGGCAACTATGCTTGGGCAAACGGGCAGAATTATTCTGGCGAGTGGAAAGCACAAAAATATCATGGTGCAGGAACGTTTACATGGGCAGATGGTGGCACTATGAAAACAAATTGGATTTCAGGACTTCCAAATGGTTATGCAGAAATTCATATGGCAACTGGAGATTCATATATTGGAAATATTAAAGGACTGAATAAAGACAATGGCTGGATATTTCTTGAAGATGGACAAGGAACTTATAACTGGGCTAATGGCGATAAGTATACTGGAGAATGGAAAGATGGCCAAAAACATGGACATGGAGAGTTTAGCGATGAATACAACACATATATAGGACAATGGGATTATGGCTTTAAACAAGGTTATGGAGAAGAGACGTGTCATATAGAATCTATAAATAGTACTTATAAAGGAAACTGGAAGGATGGTCTTAAAAGTGGTCATGGGGTTGAAATTTCTTATGGTGGGTCTGTTAGGTATGATGGTAATTGGAAGTGGGACAGTTATAATGGAGAAGGCAATTACAAGTGGTTTTCACATGAATATAACGGTAGCTTTAAAATGAATCTAAAAGACGGAGCAGGAACCTATATCTCTCCTAATGGTGATACATTGAAAGGAAATTGGATAGATAATGCATATCAACAGTCTATAATAAAAAATGTATATGTTGATTCTAGAGATTCTAAGAAATATGAAATTGTTACAATAGGAAACCAAACCTGGTTTGCCGAAAACATTTCTTATGTCCCGACAGATATAGAAGTTTATAGACATCCCGCAGATTCAAGTCAGATAGCTTATGATTGGGAAACTGCAAAATCCATTTGTCCAACAGGTTGGCACCTTCCAACGGTTGTTGAAAGTGAAATTTTAAAAACAGTTTGTGATAATATTTATGATGGAAAAAATTTAAAATCTGATCATGATTGGATTGATGATGGAAATGGAAATGATACTTATGGGTTTAATATTTTACCTTATGCGGTCATAAATAAAGATAAAAATCTGAGAGGTTCTAAAGATTATGGTTCTGAAAGTAGTATTTGGCTGAAAGATACTAGAGAAGAGACTCCAGATCAAGCAGTCTGGTATTTTACTGTAAAGAAATATACTTTAACTTCAAATACAGTAGATAGTGAATTTAATTTTATTCGTTGTGTGAAAGATTAGTTATTATTCGAATTGGAAATTATAAACATCGGACAGAGTTCAGATTACAATCCTATCCCCAAGTTTATTCAACTACACTAATCTCAAACATCTCCATTCTATCAAATTCTTCCCAGTATCTGATAGCTAGTTTGCGAATTTGCACCCAATAGTCTGGGGTTAGTTTTCCATGCTCTGCAATTGCTTGTTTCACATCGCTACGAATAAGATTCCAATATTCATCTTTGAGACGAAGTTTCACTTTTTGGCTTTTGAACTTAAAAATAGCTTCGGGACGCTTTAACTCTTCATCAGAGATTGCAATAAGTCCGTGTCCGATAGTTGCTCCTGTACTTACCTGTAATCCGTCGTTCATACAGCTCGTTGGAGGATAATTGCCTGCAAATGATGTAATATAAATATCATCGACTCCAATATTAAAATACTCACGTACTCGAATTCCCATTTTTACCCCTACAATAGCATAAATGCCCAAATGCCCATGTAGTTCATTTGTAAGTACACCTGCACGCCATTCAGTAAGTCCATGTTTTGCAATAATTTCAGTCATATTTTCTGAAACATCATCAGCATATAAGCCATTATCTAATGGAAACACATTAAAAACCTTACACTCTTTTGATGTTTTACTATTTAAAATCTCAGATAAACATCTCATTACATCTTTAACATTTTCAGTTTTTGGAATAACTAAACTCGTATTAGAATCATCATTTTGCTCAATAAAAAACTGTGGGTAAAGCAAATACGCAGGTATCAAGTCGTCCCAAAACTTTAGTTTTGATTCAGCCACTGCTTCTGCATATCTTTGATCTATATGAGTTGTATAAATTTTACCTGCATACTTATTTGTCTGCTTTGAAATAACTTCAAGAAAATCATCTCCAAGAATAAAGTCGTCGCTATCATTATTACTAATTACAACTTTTTCTACATCTGCATTTTTAAACACTTTTGCAGCATTAATATCCATTAAAAAGTTAAAACCCTTACCATCTGAATAATCATCACAATACCAAACAATTTTCTCTATCTGAGATACTAAATCTTTGTCTTTTAAAACATCAACAATATTTGTTAGCGGGCCAAGACAAATCAAAAGCACTTTTTCGTCCTCACCAACAATAGATTTGCGAATTAATTCTTTTGCGCCTTCACTTTCTGGCAGGCGAACCCCATTTGAATTACCCCAACTTACTGCACGATTTAGCTCATAACAAGCTGGCTTTTCTGAAGAATTTGTTTCTCCGTAAGATACCGGAATCCCCTGATGGCCAAAATCGTTTAATAAAGAGCTGACTTTCACATATCCCTCTTTCGGTTTTAATATTCCATCAGAAGTTGTAATTGCAAGTACTTCAAACTCAGGTGAAGCCAATATCATGCATAATGTTCTTAAGTCATCTGCAGCACAATCGGTATCAACAATAGTATGATACCTTGCTTTTCCGGAATGAGCATAAGTTGTAATTGTAAAAATTATCAGAAAGATTGAAAGAAATATGTTTTTCATTATTTAAGCTTATTTAGTTGTAAATTAATTCCAGCAAAAATGTTTATTCCTGGCATTGGATACAGGTAATTTATTTCATAATTAGTATTAAGCAGATTATTACCTGCAACATAAAAATCAACATAGTTGTTAAGTTTATAATTCACTCGTGCATTAAGGAGTAGATAATTTTCTTTTACAATATTATTTTGAGCAACTGAAGTATAAAGCCCGTGAATATATTGTGTATTTGCACTTACAGATATTTTATTCCATTTGTAAGTTGCGCTAAAATAGCCCTGATGTTCAGGAGAAGCAATAATTGGTGTATCCATGTGCAGGTAACTATAATTCAAATGAAATTTTAGATTTTTATTCAATCTGTAATTTGTAGCAAACTCAATTCCTGTATTAGTAAATTCGCCAGTATTCATGTGTTTTGGAACTCCTCCTTCGAAAACAGTTTTAATCATATTTTCACCAGTGATATAGAAACAATTTAATTCAAAATTAAGTTTACTTTTCACTCTCTGAAGATAACTAATCTCGTAATTCATAAGTTCTTCTGGCTTTAGATCTGCGTTTGCAGGCATCCATAGATACAGTTCCCTAATTGTCGGACTACGAAATCCCTTTGAAGCAATTCCTTTTATAGTTGAATTTGTATTTATATTATATGATAATCCCGCCTGTGGAATCCACTGATTTCCATAAACACTATGATACTCGGAACGGACACCAGCATTTATAATTAATTTTTGCTTTATACTTTGCTGTGTCATAACATAAGCTCCTGTTTCCGTGAGCGTTGTATCTCCAAATATCATTCCTGCTCCCATCATAGCCTCTGTATTCTCGGCAATTCCTCCAAAAGTTTTATAATCGACACCAACAGTAGTAGAGTTACCATTAAAAAGTTTAAAAGACTCATATACCATCACTCCTGTATTGATATCATTTGAATGGAATCCGTCATAAAGAATATGCTCACCAAAATTATGAAATACCTTAACTGCTCCAGACATTTTATCATAATTGTTTTCAACTGTAAATGAAGCTTTTCCACGTAAAATATCTATCCAATGTCCATTATTTAAAAAAGTTGAATCTGTTGTACCAACAGGTCCCGGGTCACAAGTATAGAATTTGGCAACATTAAAGTCAATTGTCGATTTAATATTCTCAGTTAGTTCATATGATACTTTTGCGTAAGCATTATCAATTTTAAATTTTGAGTTTTCTCTATGTCCGTCAGTCTGATCATGATTATATGAAGCAAAAACAGAAAGCTTATCCTTTTTATATCCAGCACTACCCATATACTTTTGAGTATTAAATGACCCGTAAGAAACCTTTCCTTTAAGCGAAAATCCGTCTTGCTTTTGTTTTTTTGTAATAATGTTTATTACACCCCCCATTGCTCCTGATCCATAAAGAATTGAAGCAGGACCTTTAATAATCTCAACTCTATCGACATCAGACGAAACATAAGAGTCAGGAAGTGGATGCCCCATTATACCCATATACTGTGGATGACCGTCAAGTAACATCAAAACCTGAGTATTTGGACTACCACCTACTCCACGAATACTTATCTGACCTGCAGAACCTGATGCAACACCAAAACCCGTTACTCCTCGCTCGGTTACAAAAACTCCAGGAACTCTTTCGCTAATAACTGGCAATAAAGCTGACTCATTTGAATTCTCAATTTCCTTTTCATTAACTATTGATATAGTCATTGGAATATTGTTCCTGATAACTTCGGTTTTAGTACCTGAAACTACCACTTCTTTTAAGTGCAGTGTATCTTTAGAAATATCCTGCGAATACAAAACTAAACTTGCAGAAATAAAAACTAAACTAAACAAAAAACAACGCATTTTCATATTTTTTAAAATTTAACATCACAAAAGTAAATTAAAAAAGACAAAAAACATGCTAATTGTTTGATTATCAATTTGTTAAACTTTTAACAAATTAGTAAATAATTGATAATTAGGATGAAACAGACTTATATATTTTTCACTATGAAAACCAAGCACTCACAAAGTTCGCAAAGACAAGCTATTTGCTAGTCTTAAATTTGTGCCCTTTATAAAATTGCTTCGTGTACTTCTTGTTTAGATTTTTTCTTCCGAGCCAAATCTGCAATTAAAATTCGTTGATAAACAGTATAAACAAGCTTTAAAGATTTTAAATACTATATACCCAATCAGTACTATAGTAATTTCTTGCCAGACACACAATCAAAACACCTGCAGAAGCAATACTAACTCCGGATAAAGCTAATGGGACTCCAACTATTGTCCCAATCATAATGGCAATATCACCTTGTGCCAGAGTTTGCACAAACAGATTTAACCCTGTATATGTAACAAATCCTCCTGCTCCTACAAGTGTTGCACCACTAAGAATATGAGTTATGTTTCTGCCCCTGATATTCGAAATATTTACGAGTTCAATAGTGTCAGTTTCTATTATGACTTTATCATCATTATAGAAATACATTTTGCCCTTAAACTCACCTGAATCATTAGTAAATACTTTTACTTTTTTCCCTTCTGTCACAATTCTTTGCTTTTCAGAGTGATTTTTGGAGAGGAATAGAAAAGATTGACCAGATACTGAAAAACTAGTCAACAGAAAAAAAAAATAATTATCGGTAATACAAACTTCATAGAGTACAAATAAAAAAAAACAATCTGCACTAAATATTATTAAGTGCAGATTGCCATTAGTAATCTATTTTAAAATTATTTACTCACATTTAATCGTATAAGAGCCTGTATCATCAACGTAAGCACTTTCTACTTTTATGTAGAAATATCCAGAATAACTTGATCCTGTTACAGTTTTAGTTAAAGTTCCACCTCTTGAGCCAGCATCCTCTCCCCATAACTCTACCTCTGAATTATCGAATGCTTCTACTCTAACTTCAAGTCCTGACCCTCCAGTAACTGTTATCGTTTTATCTCCACTTGCAGTAATTTTGAAGTAATCAACGTCCTGAGCAGGATTAATCTCTGCATCATAATTTTCACCAATAGTTAATGCATTTGCTGTAGCAAAGCTATTATTTGGTTCTACTTCTTCAAAAGTTCCATTGTTGTTGTTATTATCTTCATCATCTTTACATGAATTAAAGGCAATAGCAAAAACAATTGCTAAACTTAAAACTGTTAAAATTTTTGTTTTCATTTGTCTTTTGTTTTAGATTATTGGTATTAGTTTAACGACATAAAACTAATAAAATTTGTTTACTTTCCATATATAATTTATCTAACAATGATAAATTGATAATTAGCTCCTTTATAAACAAAGCTATAAACTCCATTTTCAAGATCATATGTATTTATTTTTTTTTCAGAGTTTTTAATATCTCCAACTTTTACACATTGACCAATTGAGTTAAAGATTTTAAATTCCCCCACATTATTAATATTCTCATCAAGATTAACAATAATCTGATTTTGCGCAGGAATTGGATATAAAGACAAATTTAGATTTTTATCAACAAGTGCGTTTGATGCATTTATTGTTCCAGATCTTTTATAAATTGCAGCTCCATGACCACATGCCATTACTGTCTGATTATCTCCAATAGAGATATCTCTAAGTTCTGATAAATCTTCAATTTCAGTTGTATAACTTGCTCCTAAATTTGTTAATAAATAGATTCTACCTGTTGAAGTTGTTCCAAACCCATGATTAGAATCAAAAAAATCGAGTGAGTTTATATATAAAGCATTGGTAAGATTATTTGTTATCTGGTAATCACTACCGGGATCACTTACCCTGACAAATCTAGCACCACTACTTGCAAAAAACAAATCATCATTTATGGCGCATACGGCTTCGAAACCGGAGCTATGTGATGAACTATAAGTAGAATACATATCTTCTTCGTCATAAACATATAATTCTCCAGGATCATTATTATAACCAAACATTGCAAAGTTTTCACTTGAAAAAGCCATTGCTTTTCCTGAAGACAGAATTGTGTTTAAGAAAACATTACTCCCGTAATCATAATCAATTGTCCAGTTTGCCCCCATATCAACTGTTTTATACAGTTTTCCAGCACTATGTAATGCATAAAACACATTATTTTCTGCATATTCTACAACAAATATATTTCCATCTTCTTCGGCAAGCATCTGAGTCCAATCATCTCCTCCATTATTTGTCATATAAATCCTTCCGCTGCTTAAAGTAATAAAGCCATTATCAACATCACTGAATGCAATTGATGCGACGTATCCAGCATCACTAAACGGAGAGACATTTGCCCATGTATTGCCACCATTAGTTGATTTTATTATTAATGTATTAGAGGCAATATTATTATATCCGGCAGCATATACTGTATTCCCATCTATCATTTGTAAACAATCAAAATCAGCATCCGGAAATCCAGTATCAATTGTGTTCCATGTTTGAGCAAATAAGCCCATAATCAATGTGCTTAGAATAAGTGAAATAAGTGTTCGTTTCATAGTTTTATTGATTTTAGTTATTAGTTAAAGTTTTCTCGGTTAGTAAATCTTTTCTGTACAATGACGGACACTTACCCGTATGTGTCTTAAATGCCTCAATAAAGCTTGTTCTATTGCTAAATCCCACATCATTAGCAATACACTCCATTGTAAAATTATTTTTCAGATCATTACGAAATATTTCAATTGCATATTTTACCCTATAACAGTTAATTAACTGATTAAAGTTTAATTTAAAATACTTGTTTATTACAAGTGAAAGATATTGTCTATTTGTATTAATCATTTTTGCCAAAGAATTAATATCCAGTCCCGAAGTCAAATAAACTTTCTCTTCAATAAGCTTATTAACTGCAGTCAAAATCTCTTTTTCTTTTTCTATAGGAATACAATTTCCTGACATTATTGCAAGTGAATGATTTATAATATCTCAAAAGTATATACAAATCATTTTTAATGCAATTAAGCTTTGTCAGGATTGGTAAAAGTTAACAAAAATCTATGAGAGATTACTTGAGTTAGCTTTAAAATAAGATGGTGTTACACCTGTGTATTTCTTGAATGCAGCAATAAAAGACGTCCTATTATTAAATCCAGAACTTTCGGCAATACTTTCCATAGTATACTTATCATTTTTCGAATCTAACAATAGCTTTCTGGCTTCTTTAACTCTATATTCATTAACATATGTACTAAAATTCTTACCAAAAACCTCATTAATTGTTTTAGAAACATACTGTCTGTTACTATCAATATCTTTAGATAGCTTATCAATATTAAAATTGAAATCTAAATATGGTTTTTCTGATATAAAATAATTAGTTAGCTTTTCAGCCAAATCGTTTAAGTGAGATAAGTCTGAGTTTAAAGTCTTTTTCTGGTCTTTTTCTAAAGTTTCATTTTTTTGTTCACATTTTACAGCCAAAACATTCATTTTAACCAGTGTTTTGTAGGCTTTTTGTTTTTGCAGATAAATAATCAAAATAACGACAACCATAATTAATACTATAGACAACACAATGGATAAAACAAGTATAAATTTTGACTTTTTCTTATTTTCTGCCTTCTCGTAAGTATTCTTAATATTCAGGATTTCGATTTGATGATCCTTTTTCTCAGTCTGGTAAATAGTTTCTATCTCAGATATTTTGGCGATTGATTCTAAGCTAAATATTGTATCAGCACTTTGTCTGTACAGATCAAAATATTTTATTGCTACATCAGGCTCTCCTTTCTTTACATTTATCTCGACAAGATTTCTATAGCATTCATTTAAACCGTTAAAATTATTCTCCTTTTTTGCCATTTCGCATGATTCGCTACAAAAAAGTTCTGCATTATCTAGTTGTCCGAGATATAGATAAATAGATCCTATTACATTTTTTGATATTCTAATACCATAGAAGTGCTCTATTTCTTCTTCAATTTCAAGAGCTTTTAAATGATAATCCAAGGCTGTTTCATAGTCTTCATAATCAATATAAACGTTTCCAATATTACTGTATGCGGTTGCAACTCCTTTGTCCCAATCAGCTTTTTCAGAATAATCAAGGCTTAAATAATAATGCTCCAAAGCCAGTTGGTAATTTCCTTGTCCTTTTTCAACTATTGCAAGTTGATTATAAAGTCTTGCAGCCTGTACATCATCTTCGAAAACAAGAATCAATTCAAGTGCTTTATCAAAAAAAGACATTGCTTTATCTGGTTGGTTTATACTACGATAAATACTACCGATATTAATATAAGAATCTATCACTCTTACAGTATCATTCATCTCATCGCAAACCCTTGCAGCCTCAATATAATTTAAGATTGCATCTTCGTATTTTCCACTAAATTCGAATACAATACCTTTATTTTTGTAAGCATTGGTAATAATCTCATTATCACTCAGTTTAATCCCTATTTCTAAATATTCATCAAAACAGATTAATGCACTATCGTGCATACCAAGCATTTCGTAACAAATTCCGACATAATTTATTGCATTTGCTGATTCCTCAGCATCAAATAACTCTTTAGCCAGTTTTGAGCTAAGCAAATAATATGGTATTGCTTTCTGCACATCCTGTAAACTATCGTAATAATATGATGCTACCTCATTGCAAGCCTCAAGTTGATCTTTGCTGTTATTGCAATTATCAAAAGAATCGAGTAATTGATCTTCTTTGTTGTTTTGACAAAAAACAAAACAAGGCAAAGCTAGTAGTATAATTAAGGCATTCTTTTTCATACTCAGATAATCAAAAATAAAAAAAGGAACCGAGTTTAACTAATCCATGATAAAATATTATTTAAAAGTTTATGAAAAAATCATCATATCAAAAGTAAACATTCCAATCTTAAGTTTTTATTGACATAATAGATAAAAATCTATTATGCACCAATTTACAATCATTTTATATTTTTTGAATATCTCAAATAGTTAAAAATTATATGTTTATTTTATTATTTTCCTGCACCAGTTTTAGGATCTTCGGCATCAAATTTAATACGGATTCCTACATTTGCACAAACATAAACATCTTTTTTCCATGAACCAGTATTATATGAATTGTACCCAATCTCTGGTTTTACATATAGGAAAAACTTTGGATGACCTAATTCAATTACAGGACCTGCACTTGCAAAAAATGTCGATTTGGTAGTATCAGGATAATTACCAACAGTAAAAGAACCAAGCTTAGCTCCTATACCAATATTAATTGGACTATGCTTTAATAATGTCCATTCATACATCAAGTAACCTTTATGTAAATTTACATTATCTTTCCCTAAAGTAAATAACAAAACAGCAAGATTTTCAGGTGTTCCCATAAGTGTATTAGATAAACCAATTCCAAACCTGTGATGTCTCATCTGAACCATAAAATCGATTGTTGATTCACCGATAAAACCAGTATTTACTAAATTTGTACTAACAATTGGTCCTAAACCTAAACTACCACCAATAATAAAATAATCTAACTCAATATCACTTGCTGATGAAGATGTTGATGTTGTATTTGTATTACTGCTTGAATTTCCATTAACAATTTCCCGTCCTTGTGAAAAAAGTGTAACTGAAAAAAAGATTGCTAAAATAAATGTTACTGTTTTCATAATTATTTGTTTTAATGTTACGATACAAATTTATGTGTATAATCAAGTCATTCAAAGTAAGAATGAGTTAATGGAAGATACTGTTTAGTTTACGGTAGAGAATTATTAGTTAAATCAAGATAAAAAAACTCCCAATTAAAAAAATTGAGAGTTTAATATCTATAATTTTATAATTCTATCTATCCAAACATGATTCTGGAACCCAACCTGTAACTCTATTTGGACCAGTAACAAGCTTTATCTCAACCCATCCGTTTTCTTCACTTAAAAGCTCAACTCTATCATCATTCCATAAAGCAAAATATGTTTCTATACCAACAATTTCTGTTGCTTGCTCATTAATAATTCCACCATGATCTTCCCCTGGACCTTCATATATTATTTGGTTATCACATTTAATATCATATTCTGTTTGAATATCTTCTTTGTTGTCAGTACTTTCAGATTTATTATTACTTCCACCACAAGAAATAATGGCTACAGAAATAAAAGCAGCAAAAAGCATGGATAAAAACTTTCTTTTCATAGTTTTGGTTTTTATTTATTGCATTACAATTGGATAATCAACACCTAAGTATGTTACTACAGCGTTTTCATCACAAGTACCATCTCCATAATTGATTGACAATGTTGAAAGGCCTTCTATATCAACATCGAGGATTCCTGATCTTATATAATCGCAGCATATTTTCACATCAAGCTGTTGTTGAACAGTTAATAAATATGCAATACTATCAGAGCTCAAACCATTTTGTGTTCCTGTAATATAATACACATCATCACAAACATCTAAAATAGTAGTCTCTCCTTCTGCCCATTCTCTTGTGGTATTTTGTTCATAATTGATAACCTTATTATCTGGAGTTGTTACAACACCATCGTTAATTTCAACAGTATAAACAAGATTACTGTCTGAATTACGACCATCATTTGTAACGATTTGAGTTCCTTCAACCTTATAATTATTTTGATAATAATTATCAAAAGTAACTGTTACAACAGTTCCTTCTTCGCGATAAAAGCCTGTTGTCTCAAAATTGATTATCCCTCTGCGCAATCTACCATCCTGACATGTCATGTTTTCTGTTCCGTAATCTACAGTAACTGTTTTTGGCCAAGTTACAGCATCCAAAGGAGTTATAATTATTGTTGGACCAGTCTTTGTCCCATTTTTTGAACCATCTACTTGCTCATCAGTGTACTTTGCGGCATCATCGGCTTCGCTAAAAGCATCGCTAAAGAGTTGATTTACCAATACATATTCTCCAATGGCAGCTAAAGCCTCATCTGTTGTAGGTGGAGTATCTACAGGTACTGGATCATCTTTACACGCAAACATTACAACTCCCAATAGAGCAATAACAAATAAAATAATGTACTTAGTCATAGTTGTTTGATTTTTAATTTATAGCAAGTTATTAAATTTTAGAATATGTTTCTAAATCAACTTAGAAAACTTTTTATGAATTCATCAATACTTACTCCTGCCAAATATGAATTAAAGTCTATCTCTACAAGAGCTTTTCGGATTGATTTATCAGACATTTCGCATCCTTTAAGAGCCTCTTCTAATTCAGAAACAGGTTTTTGAGAAAAGAAATCTCCAAATATTCTTACTTCCTTGATATAACTATCTTCTTTATCAACAAACAACTCAACATTTCCTTTTTTAAATGTGCATGTCTTGTAATATGGAATATCGACTTCATGGCCATAATTCCAATCCCAAGTAGAATATTTTTTAGAAACCAGTTTTTCAATAGCATCTATATCTTCTTTATTTAATTCGTAAACATTTGCATCAGGGAAAAGACTTCGCAAGAAATTGGTAAATAAATCAAATACCTTTTCAGTAGTCATTTTTTCTTCTAAATGTTCCGATAGATTTGTCACTCTTTCATAATTCGAACTTAAAGCTCTATCAGCATACTTCTCATGATCAAATTTTAATGCATCAATAAGAGACTTCATGTTTGATGAAACCAACATTGTTCCATGATGTAAAATCTTATTGTCTTTCTTAAGCCTTGCATGCCCACTAAACTTTTTACCTTCTATAAGCAAGTCATTTCTACCAGCAAATTCAGCTTCTAGATTAAGTTTTTCCTTTATAAACTTCAATATAATACTACATACTTTATTAAAATCTGTGATTTTAGCTCCATCATCATCATAAATATATGAGAAATTAATATTTCCATTATCCTGAAAAACAGTTCCTCCTCCGGAAAGTCTTCTAACTACCTTAATATTATTTTGACGAACATAAAGTGCATTTACCTGTTGATATGAGTTTTGATTAACACCAACTATTATTGAAGGCTCACTAATGGCTGTAACAAAAACTTCCTCATCAAATTTATCGAGCAAGTACTCTTCTAAAGCCATATTAAAATAAGCATCGTTTGATTCTGATTTTACAATTAACATAAGTGAAAATTTAGAATTAGATGGTAAATCTATATGGAAATATTGGGAAATACAAAAAAATGAATCCAGAGATTTCAACAATAGACATCTCTTATCAAAATTAATAACCAGAATATACTCGAACTTTTTAGCCTCACAGTTTAGACTAGATTACTATTTTTCGGGATAATATGTCTTGTACTGCTTGTATTTATACACTATCACAGATATCAAATCGTATTCGGTTAAACCATTGACAAAACCTGTTGAAAAACCACACCAATCAATAAAAATATTAGTCTCTGATTTTGACAAGCCTGTAACTTTCATTACCATTTCAATGCTCACTTTTGCATCAATTACTTCATTCAAACGATCTTTTTGCTGTATTTCTTCAAGTTTTTGCCGTTCTTTTCCTTCCTTACTAAACATATCGTACAATGCTGAAATAGGACTAAATACCAAACCAAATCCGGGAGCATTTACTCTCGAATAGTAATCAATATCTGCAGGTCGAAATGGGAAATTTCTGTAAGCATAAACAATATCATCGTCTGGCAATTTCATATTTGTAATTTCAAATTCAAGCTGTTTATAACGCTTTAAAGCAATAACATCAACCGAATTTATCTGATAAACACGTGTATCAAGAAAAACAATCAGAGGTTTTGAGTTATCTGTTGATGAATCATTTATCACAACATATTTCCGATCATATCCTAAACTGGAAAAAGTAAGAGTGTCGTTAATTTTAGCTTGTATAATAAAATATCCGGCTGTATCTGTTATTGTTCCTCTGCGGGTACGTTTAACATAAACATTTACATAAGGTAGAGGCTCGCCACTCGATTCTTCAAACACATATCCTGCAACAATTACCCTGTCTGTCATTTTCAGGTATTGCGATTTCGCTGAATTACCAAATGATACAAGTACAAAAATTATAAGCGCTATACGTAAACCTTTTTCCAAATTAGATATTTTACTAAAAGTATTAACGGATAAAGGCTGAGTTTATTTACAATATTAAGGATTAATTAAATATTTTTTTCAAAAACTCTTGAGTAGACCTATTCTCTTCCTTATGATAAAACTCATTTGTGTTTTTTGAATAATTGTAGTCTTTACTCATTTCAGCAAAGTTACCAGCTACTTCTTCAATAGAGTCAAGCATATATTTTAACTCTTCATTTGTAGTTGTTGGATGCAAAGACAAGCGTACCCATCCTGGCTTTTCAGACAAATCGCCTGAAGTAATTTTTTCAGTAATCCTACTCGACTTTTCGTAACTAACATCGAGTAAATAATGGCCATATGTTCCGGCACAAGCACAGCCTCCACGAGTTTGAATTCCATACTTATCACTAAGTAAAGTTACAACTAGATTATAATGAGCATAATCAATATAGAATGAAATTACACCAAGGCGATCACGAATATTATCAGCAAGAATATTTACGTTTGGAATTTTTTCAAGTCTATCAAAAGCAATTTTTAACAATTCTTGCTCTCTTTCATATATTTTTTTAGTATCCATTTCCTCTTTGACTTTAATAGCCATAGCAGTTCTAATACACTGCAAGAATCCAGGAGTACCTCCATCTTCACGAGCTTCAATATCAGAAAAGTACTGATACTCGCCCCACGGATTTGTCCACTCTACTGTTCCACCACCTGGCTGATCAGGACTTTTACGATGGTACAGTTTTTTATTAAATATCAATGCCCCTGAAGCTCCAGGACCACCTAAAAATTTATGTGGAGAGAAAAATATAGCATCAAGATGTTCTCCTTCTGAATTCGGATGCATATCAATATCTTCATAAGGAGCATTAGCAGCAAAATCTATAAAACAATATCCACCATACTCATGCATAAGTGCAGCCATTTTATGATAAGGAGCATGAACACCTGTGACGTTTGAGCAAGCTGTAAACGAACCAATTTTCATTTTTCTGTCTTTGTATTGTTCAAGCTTTGCTTTTAAATCATCCAAGTCAACCAATAGATCTGCATCTGGTTCTAAAACAACAACCTCGGCAATTGTCTCATACCATGAAGTATGATTTGAATGATGCTCCATATGTGTTATAAAAACTACAGGTCGCTCTTTTTTATCAAGACAATCTTCACCTGTAAGTTTTCCACATGTTTTTAGACCTATAATTCTCTGAAGTTTTACAATTGCAGCAGTCATTCCAAAACCAGGAGTAAGCAACACATCATTTTCATTTGCATTAACATGTTTCTTAATAATATGCTTTGCTTCATGATAAGCATTTGTCATTAAGGTTCCTGTTGTATTTGACTCGGTATGAGTATTAGCAACGTAAGGCCCAATTAAATGACATATTTTTTCCTCTATTGGTCGATACAATCTACCACTGGCAACCCAATCAGCATATATTATATCCTTTTCACCGTATGGTGTTGTATGTTTATAATTAGAACCAATTGTATTTTCCCTGAATTTTTGAAACCAATCTTCTAGCGTCGACATTTTTAAAAGTTTTAAGAACATTAACAAAATCTGGCGCAATTTAGTTATTTTTTTAGTAACCTCCATTAAAATGCCACGAATGCACGAATAAAAAAAGAAGAAACAGATGAACGAAGAATAAACAAATGAGGAACAGAGGATCTAACGAATTCCAAACTCCGAATTCCAAACTCCGAATTCCGAATTACGAACTCCGAACTCCGAACTCCGAATTAATTAACTGTTTTTAACATGAACATCTCTCTGTGGGAAAGGAATAATTACGTTATTTTCTCTAAATTTTTGATCTATTGAAAATCTCAGGTCTGATTTTATCTTTTCGATGCGGAAATTATCTTCGGAATAAAAGTACAATTTAAAATCCAGGGATGAGTCTCCAAAATTAACGAAATGAACAGTAGGTTTTGGCTTTTTAACAATTAACTTGTTTTCATATGCAGCTTCTGCAAGCAGCCTTTCAACTAATTGAACATCACTACCATAGGCAACACCAACTTCGATACTAAATCTGGTAATAATACTATTATGAGTCCAGTTTGTTACATTTTCGCTTGTAAACTTACTATTTGGAATTATTACTTCTACATCGTCACGAGTAATTATCATAGATGTTCTTAGGTTTATCTTAACAACTCTGCCTACAAGTTCATTATCAATCTCAACCACATCGCCAATTTTTATGGATCTATCAAACAATATGATAAAACCTGAAACAAAATCGTTGAACAAATGCTGTATCCCAAGTCCTAAACCAATTAGTAAGGCTGACAAACTCGCAATAAGTATTGTTATATTAAAACCAAGTGATTCTACGAATAAAGATATAGCGATTACATAAACTACATACTTGATAATCAGATAAATATTCTCTGATTTACCTTTTTCGATTTGTGAAACAGCTGGTTTACGATTTGCATAAGCCTCAATTATGTAGATTAATACTTGTGTGCCTTTTATGATGAAATAAAAAACAAAAATATGATATACATAAATATTGATATTTGGACTTGCAATAATTGTTTTGTGAATAAATCCTCTAAAATCAACACCTAAAGCCTCAAGACAAGCATAAAAACTAAAAAAACTAAAAACAATATAAATAAAATTAAGTATTGCGTTAGCATGTTTTACACCAAATAAGTTTCGAATTCTTTTCCTACGCAAAAATGTTCTGGCAAAAAATATTATTAAGAAACCTGCAAAAAGAGATACAAAGGCCAAGACTAATTGTGTCGCCGTTAAAGAGAATTTTGCTGTTTCTATTAATACCATTTTCTATTCTTTTGAAATGTAAAAATAAGGAAAATGATTTAGAAACGGTTAAATTATTCATTAAAACAGTCAACCCTACCTTTTCACAACCCTCAACTCCGTTCGTCGGTTTTGCGATCTGGCCTCATCTGAGTCTGTATAATTTAATGGCTTAGTATATGAATATCCTTTATACGAAAGACGAGAAGTTTTAACTCTATTATCTATAAGATAATCGTAAACTGCTTTTGCTCTGTTCTCCGAAAGATTCATATTATATTCGTCATAACCTCTATTATCAGTATGACCTCCAATTTCAATTTTGATTCTGGGATTATCTGCCATAAATTCAATTACTTTTTGCAACTCGGGATATGATTCGGGAAGAAGCTCGTAGCTGTTATAAGCAAAGAAAACATTTCGCAACACAATAGTTTGCTCTTTCTCTACTTTAGCTAATCCAATATTCAGAACATGTGGTTTTCCGCTAACACTTTCAGTTAAGCTAAAGTTCTCTGAATGAAACAAATAGCCATCTCCAGAAACATTAAGTGCATAATCCGATCCACCCGGAAGACAGATAAAATAGTCCCCATAAATATCTCCCGACATAATCTCAGTTATTGTTTTACCGGTTTTTAAGTCTATAAGCTGGATTTTAGCACTCAACCTTTCACCTGTTATTGAGTCGTAAATAATACCTTTAAGATATGCAGCAGCTAAAGGCTTAAAACTTTCGTGAACAGGAAATTTAAAAATATCAAGTCCATTGATTGAATCTCTGGTTGATGCAAACATTGCAAGTTCACCAGAACCTGTCACTATCAGACTTCTTTCCTCATTATGAGTATTTATTGGGTATCCAAGATTTCTGGGTTCTCCCCATTTACCTTTCTCGCTCATTTCAGACATATACAAATCCTGCCCACCAAGTCCTATATGTCCATCAGATGCAAAATACAAAACACTATTAGAAGGGTGGACAAATGGAGAAATCTCGTCATATCTTGTGTTTATTACTTTGCCTAAATTCTTCGCTTTTGAAACAGCATTACCCTCCGAATTAATTTTTACCATCCAAATATCTTTACCTCCTTTTCCTCCACCTCTAGTACTTGAGAAATAAAGAGTTCTGCCATCAGACGAAAGACTTGGATTACTGTCCCACACTACTGAATTTACAGATCGCATATTTATAGGCTCTGTCCAATTCCCATCTTGCTGAAACTGAATATACAAATCGCAATCACCCATTCCCTCTGGTGAATCGCAACGGGTAAATATGATAGTTTTTCCATCGGCACTTATACATTGTGCTCCTTCATTATGTTGTGTATTTACACCATTTGACATAGGGATAGCATTTGTCCAAACTGAATCGACAAAGTAAGAAATATAGAGATCTTCGTTAAGATTTTCAAAATTTTGCGCAGAGTAACTCCCAGATACAATTCGAGTAAAGACAAGTGTCTTCTCATCAATTGATAGCGATGGCCAGAATTCATCAGCATCAGAATTTATACTACTTCCAATTCCTACTGGATCAAAATCGACAGGATTCTTTACAGACTCAATTGAAAAATAAATACTATGTTTAAGCCTTTCAATATCCGATATATCTCCTGATGGATTGCAATAATTATAGAAAAAATCAATAAGTTTTTTAGCTTCTACGTACCTACCAGCTCCCCATTCCTGTTTTGCCAGCTTACTTGAAAGGCAAGGATCTAAATAAGGGTCAATTGAAAAAGCTTTTTCATAACAAGCTGCAGCAGTTGTGGGATCATCACAAGCATAATAAATTTTTCCTAAAAGATGATATCCTGCTGCAAAAGTTGAATCTGCAGTTATTGCCATATCAGCATAGAGTAATGCACCTTTATAGTTACCGAGCATATAACAATCACGAGCCTTACTGTAGTTTTGAATTGCTTCACTGTTTTGAGCTTCTGCAAAGCCATAAAACAATAAAACTAAAAGCAATATCTTGATTTTAATAAAAAGTTGCATTGATAAAACAAATAACAAGTTTGTAAATTTATAACCCTTAATTATCTGATTTATTGCATAAAACAAATTAGAGTATTTATTAAAACTTTATGTAAATTTGCTATTAAAGTCGACAAAACTCTTATTAGATGAAGAAAATTATCGTATTAACAGGAGCTGGAATGAGTCAGGAAAGTGGGATACCAACATTTCGTGGTGCAGGTGGATTATGGAATAATTATGATGTTACAGAGCTTGCATCACCTGTTGCATGGCAGCGTGATCCAAAACTGGTTCTCGATTTCTACAATTTTAGGCGCAAAGGAGTAATCGAAGCTCAACCAAACAAAGCCCACAAAGTTCTTGCTGAATTACAAAACAGGTTTGATGTTCAGATAATAACTCAAAATGTTGATGATCTTCATGAACGCGCTGGTTCAAAAAACATTTTGCATTTACATGGTGAAATCAGAAAAGCCAGAAGCACATTTGATGAGTCTATAGTATTAGATATTGAAGGAACAGAATTAAATCTTGGAGATTTATGTCAAAAAGGCTCACAACTTCGGCCTCATATTGTGTGGTTTGGGGAATCTGTTCCAAACATTCCAAAAGCAATAGATATTGTACAAACTGCCGACATATTTGTTGTAATTGGTACTGGTCTACAAGTTTACCCTGCTGCCGGACTGGTGAATTATGTTCCGGGAAATGCAAAAAAATTTCTTATCGACCCATCAGATGAATTTAATTTGAATGGTTTTGAGCATATTAAAGAAACTGCAGTGAATGGAATTGATGAGTTTTTGAGCAAAATATAATTCTAGTGTTGATCGGGGAATCAGTCTGTCTGTTAGTTGATAATCGGTAATCTGTAATCTTTAATCGGAACCTTTAAAGTACACTCAGGTTAAAATCGATAATCGGGATTCAGTTATCATAAATTTTTTACAATTTTATACCAATATTCAATAATTTATTTGTCCCTAACAAACGTTTTTATAATATTTGCAGCAAATTGAATTGCAGGTAAAAATGGTAAAAAAAAGTAAAAGATCTTTAATTAGTGGGTTTCTTAATGGTGTCGAAAAAGTAGGGAATGCTCTACCACATCCTGCACTCTTATTTGGAATTTTTGCTGTTACAATATTAATTCTTTCAGCAGTTTTTAGCTCTTTAGGAGTAAGTGTCTTACATCCTGGTACAGGAGAAGAGATTAAAGTTGTAAACCTATTTGAACAGGAACATTTGCACAATATTATAACTAAAATGGTAAGCAATTTTACTGATTTTGCACCACTTGGAATAGTAATTGTTGCAATGTTAGGTATTGGATTAGCTGAAAGATCAGGTTTAATTAATGCTTTAATCAGAAAGCTTGTACTTGCAGCACCTACAAAACTTTTAACTTTTGTGCTTGTTTTTGCTGGAATTATGTCTAATATGGCTTCCAGTGTAGGATATGTTTTATTAGTCCCTCTTGGAGCAGTAATATTTATTGCAGCAAAGCGACATCCAATTGTTGGAATGGCAGCTGCATTCGCAGGAGTTAGTGGCGGATATAGTGCAAATCTGATACTTGGTACAATAGACCCTTTACTTGCAGGATTATCTACAGAAGCTGCGCAAATTATCGATAAATCTTATATCGTAAACCCTACAGCTAACTATTATTTTATGATTGTTAGTACTTTTGTAATTGCAATTGCTGGAACATGGGTTACCGAAAAAATTGTGGCTCCACGATTTGGTGAATATAAAGGGGAAATTGACGAACAAGATCAAAAAATTGAAAAGCTCTCAAAAGACGAAAAAAAAGGCATGAGATGGTCTCTATATATCAGCATTATCTTTGCTGGAATCTTACTTGTTGGACTTATTCCTGCAGATGGGATTCTTAGAGGAACTGACGGCAGTTTTCTGAATTCTCCAATTCTAAAAGGTGTTGTTGCAATTCTTTTTATATGGGCAGCGCTTTGTGGGCTAGTTTATGGAATCGCAACAAAAAAGTTCAAAAACGATTCAGATGTTATGAATGCAATGGCAGATTCTGCTAAATCACTTGGAGCATATATTGTTCTTGTATTTTTCGCAGCTCAATTTGTTGCATACTTCAACTGGAGTAATTTAGGATTAGTTATTGCTGTAGAAGGAGCAAACGGAATTATGTCATTAAATCTGGGGTTGATTCCTTTAATGATTCTTTTTGTCCTTCTTTCTGGTTTGATAAATCTTGTAATGGGATCAGCTTCTGCTAAATGGGCGCTATTAGCCCCTATTTTCATTCCAATGTTTATGCTTTTAGGTTATTCTCCTGAATTAACTCAGGTTTGCTACCGAATTGGTGACAGTGTTACAAATATTATTTCTCCTATGATGAGTTTCTTTGCTTTAATTATTGCATTTATTCAAAAATATGATAAAAAGGCTGGAATAGGAACTGTTGTAGCTACTATGATGCCGTATTCAATTGTATTCTTCCTAGTCTGGACAATAATGCTTGTAGTTTGGTTATGGATTGGATTACCTTTAGGTCCCGCTGGGCCATTAACATATCCTGCGTAAAATTATTCAAAAAACACATCCTTAAAGTAGGTTTTCTAATATTAGATACAAATTCCTTTCATTTTTTTCTAAATTATTTAAACATTTTTGTAACTTAGATGTTTTAACATCTGATAAAAAATAACGTTTAACCAAAAACAAAAAAGAAATGATAAATTTACCACAATTACCTTACGAATTTAACGCTTTAGAGCCTAAAATTAGCGCAAAAACAGTAGAATTTCATTACACAAAGCACCATCAGGGATATGTAAATAAACTAAATGCTGCAATTGAAGGAACTCCTTTGGCAGAAAAAGACCTTGAAGAAATTATCCTTAACTCAGATGGCGGGATATTTAATAATGCTGCACAAGTTTGGAACCACACATTTTACTGGGAAGGCTTTTCAGCAAATCCTCAAGATAAACCAACTGGAAAACTTGCTGACATGATAGATCAAACCTTCGGGACTTTTGATAAATTTAAAGAAGAATTTAGCACAAAAGCTGCAACATTATTTGGTTCTGGTTGGGCTTGGCTTGTTATTGACAATGGTGAATTAAAAATTACAGGCACTGCAAATGCCGGATGCCCACTAACAGAAGGACATAAACCACTTTTAACTTGTGACGTTTGGGAACACGCATATTACCTTGATTATCAGAACTTAAGACCTAATTACATTCAAAACTTTTGGGAATTAGTTGACTGGAAGAATATTGAAGAAAGATTGTAAGATCTTATTTGAATCCATATCAAAACTCTCCATATTTGGGGAGTTTTTTTTTATACACCAATCAATTAGTTGGAATTCCAACTAATTAATATATCTTTGCTGCATGGAATCAAACCAGAAAAACACAAACAGATCAGCCGGGAAAATAATTGGAGAATTATCTCGGGCTGCACATATTTACTTCCATTCTGAATTTAATAGTCTTTGTATTGGACATGCTCAAGTAAAAACACTGCTTCACATATCGAATAATAGAGGAATTTCTCCTCAAGAATTAGCAAAAAGTCTTAGACTTGACAAATCTTCCATCACATCACAATTACAGATTCTTGAAAAGAATGGATACATAATTAAACAAAGATCCGAGGAAGATGCAAGAAGACAAGAAATAATTCTTTCAGAAAAAACTAATGAGATATTAACACCTTTAAAAAAAGTTTTTAAATCATGGACAGACACACTTCTGGAAGGGTTTAACGAAAATGAAAAAGGCGAATTATTTGAATATCTAATTAGAATGCAAAAAAATGCTCAAACAAAAGTAGACCAAATTAAGATAAAAAAGTAGTCGAATGAGAAAAAGAAACAAAAATCTTGTAGAAGGAAACATAAAAAGACAACTTTTTCAACTATCATGGCCTATGTTACTTGGTATGATGGGTATTGTCATTTTTAATATTGTCGATACATATTTTGTCGGGAAACTTGGTGTTCAGGAACTTGCTGCTATGAGTTTTACATTTCCAGTAGTAATGATTCTTAATAGTTTATCTCAAGGAGTTGGTGTTGGAACAAGCTCTTTAATCTCGAGAAATATCATTAAATCTGAAAGACAAAAAGTAAAAATGATGGCAAGTCGTGCAATATTATTAGGAGTAATTATTGTACTATTTTTTGTTATCCTTGGAATATTAACTATACAACCGGTTTTTAGTATGTTAGGTGCAGAAGGGGAAATTCTTAACTACATTTATGATTACATGAGCATTTGGTATTATGGCGTTCCCTTTGTTGTTATTCCAATGATTGGGAACAATATTGTTCGTGCAACAGGCGACACTTTTACTCCGGGTATGCTAATGATAATGTCTGGAGTTGTTAACATCATACTTGACCCATTATTAATTTTTGGTTATGGTCCTTTTCCTGAAATGGGAATCAAAGGAGCTGCTCTAGCAACAGTAATTGCTAGAAGTTCTGGTTTGATATTCATTTTAATCATTCTAATAAAAAGGGAAAAGCTTTTAACTATCAGATTTGGTAAAATCAAAGAAGTCTTAAAAACTTGGAAAGATGTGCTTTATATCGCAGGGCCAGCCTCTTTAGCAATGTTAATTACGCCAGTATCTGTAGCATTTATTACAAAATTACTTTCAGGATTTGGCAAAGAAGCTGTAGCTGCATTTGGTGTTGCCACAAGAATTGAAATGTTTGTTTTAATGGTAATTAGTTCTTTAGGATCTGTTTTAATAATTTTTGTTGGACAAAACATGAGTAAACATAAATTTTCCAGAATATTTAAATCTTTGAATTATTCTCTAAAATTCTCATTACTTTGGGGAGCTTTTGCTTTTGTTGTTTTACTATTATTTGGTGAAAGCATAGCCTCATTATTCTCCAACGATATTGCTGTAATTGAAATAACAAAGAAATACTTTTACATTGTTGGTGCCAGTTATGGATTACAGGGTTTAGTAATGTTAAGTACCGCTAGTTTTAATGGGATTAATAAACCCTACCCATCTGCTTTGTTTTCAATTATCAGAATGTTAGTTTTATATGTTCCCCTTGCTTGGACATTATCTCATTTTCTTAATGTTTACGGGATATTTTGGGCAGGATTAGTTGCCAATGCAATTGTCGGAATTCTTTCATTTATTTTTTTACATAAATCTGTCAGAAAACTTGAACTAAAAAATATTAATAATGTTTAGATTATAATCTAATGATAACAAATCATAATTAGTATTAGCATTTTTATTAAATAAACAAAAAGACCAAACTAAAATTTAACTAATTCTCCACATTCTTGGTATATTTTTTTATCAAATCTAGAAATTCGCCCTTATCTACAGGCTTAGATATAAAATCATCACATCCACTTTCTAAAGCTCTTTCTCTATCAGATAAAGAAGTATATGCTGTTTGAGCAATAATCGGCAAATTGGGTCGAATTTCCTTTATTTGTAATGTTGCATCAAATCCATTTAACAATGGGAGTTTTATATCCATAAAAACAATATCAATATCAGTATTACCACGACAACTTTCCACAGCTTCAATACCGTTTCGTGCATGAATTAAATTTGTTTCAATATTTTTATAATTTTCACATATCGCTTCAAAATAAAGGAAGTTAATTTCCTCATCTTCTACAATCAAGATATTTACTAAATCGCCTGTTTCAATTGGCTTTGTAACATTACTTTGCTTACTTTCAGGAATCTCTACTTTGCCTGTTTTATATGGTATTGAAACGAAAAATGTTGTCCCTTTCCCTTTTTCAGATTCAAGAGTAATATCACCACCCAATAAATGAGCATTTTCAAGAGAAATTGATAATCCTAAACCTAATCCACCATATTTCTGCACTATTCCACTATTTTCCTGAGAAAACCTTTCGAATATTTGTTTCTGATTCCGCAAATCAATACCAATACCAGTATCTTTAACGTAAATACAAATCATCTTATCTTTAAGGTAATAACCCAACTCCACATAACCAACATTAGTAAACTTAAGAGCATTTTCTAAAAGATTACTAAGAATTTTTGAGATTTTTGATTTATCTGATATAATCTTCGATTCTGAATCACTCAGTTCTTTTTTAAGATATATATGAATATTCCTTTCTTGGGCAGTCATGCTAAAAACTGAAAACAATTCCATCAATAAGTCATTCAAAAGAAACTCAGACTCAAATAATTTTAATTGTTTTGTTTCAAGAGTAGAAATTTCTAAAATATCATCAATAATTCTTAATAACTGATTACTACTGTTCTGAATTATTTTAATAAAGTAGTCTTGTTGTTCCTGACTTATATCATCAGTATTCAATAATTCCGCAAAACCCAATATCCCATTCATAGGTGTACGGATTTCATGGGACATATTATTTAAGAATTCTGTTTTAAGCTTATTTGCTTGCTCAGATTTTTCTTTAGCAATCTTTAACTCATTTTCAATTTTTTTAATAGGTGTAATATCTGTAATAAAACCCTCAATATGAGAAAATTTACTATCACTAAAAACAGGTAACCCCTTTTCCCAAACCCATTTAACTTCGGAATTCCTACATTTTATTCTATATTCTAAATCAAATGATTCTTTCTTTGAAACAGATTTTGAAACAATACTGTGCACTTTTTCACGATCCTCCTTTAAAACTATATCGTTCCAACTAATAATATTGTTGTAGATTACTTCATCAACTCTATATCCTGTTAAATCTTCTATTGCAGTGCTTAAAAAAATCATAGTCCAATTTTCGTCATTCTTGCATCTGTACACAAGCCCTTGTAAATTTGAAATAAGATTATTTAATCTTTTGCTATTTTCAATTGATTTTTCTTTTTCGTTTTTAAGTTCTTGATTGATTTGCTTTAACTCTTGATTTAAAGTTTCGTGTTGACTATTTTTTTCTTCTAATTGTAGTTTATATTCATTTCTTTTTGTTATATCCAAAGCAGTAAAAACTACCTCTCCTTCCAGATAATCCCCATCTTTTGTTGCAGAAGCAAGAAACACGTCGATTAGTTTACCTTTTTTTGTTTTCCAGTGTGTCTCAACTACACCTGTACCATATTTTTTAATTTGACTATATTTTACTTCTTTTACATAAGTATGTTCTTCAATGGTTGGGTAGAGTACAGATGAGTCTTGTCCTATTAGTTCCTCGGGGGAATACCCTGTCATTAGACAAATCTGATTATTTACTTCTTTAATTTTTTGTTTTTCAACAATTCCAATTCCAGTAGGTGCAACCAATAATATTTTTTCTAAATGATTCAGGCTATCATGTAATTTTTCTTCAGCTTCTACTCTTTTACTTATATCATTTGTGAACCCTAGATATCTATTTTTATCAAGTTTAACAGCATAAACATTCCAATATCTTACTTCACCATTTTTTCTTACATACCTAATTTTAATGTCAACATTTTTATTATTCTTTACCAAATTTACAAAGCTTTCTGCACCAAATTCACTATCCTCGTGATAATGCAAATCAGATATCCCCATTTTAAGCAACTCATCTACAGAATATCCGGTAGATTCTGATGCTGCCTTATTTACATCAACATACTTACCATTTTCGTTAGCTACAAAAATACCATAAGGAGCATTTTGAACATAACTTTTAAATTTATTTTGGCTCTCTAACAAGAGTCTCTCGTATTTTTTTTGTTCTGTGATATCGAAAGCTGTAGTTGAGACATACTTAACTTTTCCTTTCTCATTTTTTGTTAGATTAAAACTCATCAACATTGTGAAGACAGTTCCATTTTTATGTAAATGTTCAATTTCAAGAGGCTTTGTGTCTTTTCCATCTACAATATCAGACAAAATTTTCATAATTTCTTCTTTCTGACTTTTCGAATGAAAAGTTAGAATCGATTTATCTATAAGCTCTTCTGATTTATAGCCATGAATTTTTGCAAAATACTCATTACAATATATTACTTTTCCTTCTGCAGTTGCAATTGCGCTTCCATATAAAGCTTCATCAGAAATTTTCTTGAATTTTTTAATTTCTTCTTCTGCCTTCTTTTGTTTAGATATATCTCGACCAACAGCAATAACTTCTTGAATATTACCATCATTATCTCTTAATGCATTTAAAGACCATCCAAACCATGTCCACATATCTTTAACTTTAACTCTTTCTTCGTGATATGTTTTCGAATTACCATCTTTTATTGACATTAGAGATTTCTCTACATTGCCAACATCATCTGGATGAACCAATGATATGAAATATTCTCCAATAATTTTATCAGGAGTTAGATTGAACGTTTTGAAATAATTTGGATTTGCAAATAATAATTTAAAATCGCAATCCAACTTTACTATTAACTCGTTTTGATTCTCAACAATAAGTCTGTAGTGTTGTTCTTTTTCTTGTGAAAGTCTAATTTGCTCATCTAGTTGCTGGTTTATCTGATAAAATTCATTATTTTTTTGAAGAAGTTCATTTTCCATCTTTTTAAGATGTGATATATCTGTATAATTCACAATCACATATTCTACCTGCTCTTTTTCACCAAAAATCGGATATGTGCTAATTTCATAAATTGAGCTTTTGTCTTTTTTAAAAATATTTTCATAAACTCCCTTCTGAGGTCTTTTAGTATTAAATGTTTTTCGAACAGGGCAATCGCCACATGGCATTTCTAGCGTACAATAAGCTCTAATACAATGCTCCCCAACAATCTCTTCAATATTATCAACCTTATCTTTTAGCCAACTATTATGCTTAATAATTTTAAGATCAGAATCTAAAACGGCTATTCCATATTGAACTGAATCAAACAATCTGGTTAACAGATTAATCTCAAATAAACTATCTTTTCCCATTTTCTTGACTTATCTTACAAGTATAAACAATAGCAATCAAGTATTTTATTCCCTATTATACGGATAAAAAGAAAAAATGATTCCATAAAACAACATATTACTACTAAACAAGCAATAATGTCATCACCTTAGATTGTAGCATTATATAATTTTTAATCATTTTGACTAATCGCTTTTTAAAGCAATTTTGATAATATTTAGTCCATTATGCTTCAATTGATATCTTATTACCAAATAAACAGATACATAATAAATACATATTTCAAACACTTGATAATACTTACAATTTAAAGCAAAAAAAAGCCCCACTTTATGTGAGGCTTAATACAATATATTTAATTAACTTATGCTTTTTCTAGTTCCACTGTAAAGTGACGCATAATAGGAGCTTCCCATGTTATATTTAAACCACTAGTAATTTCGTTTCTGCGATCATAAACATTTTTAAGAGCTGCAGCAATAACATCCATATGATTATTTGTATAAACACGACGAGAAATTGCTAAACGAAGTAGTTCTAATTTTGGGTAACGATTTTCACGAGTTACAGGATCACGATCAGCAAGAATAGCTCCGATTTCCACACCTCTAATACCACCTTCAAGATATAATTCTACACCTAAAGTTTGAGCTCTGAATTGCTCTTTAGGCACATTTGGTAAAATTTTATTTGCATCCACAAAAATAGCATGTCCACCTATAGGATATTGGATTGGAACACCATATTCCATCAATTTTTGACCTAAATATTCTACCTGCTTGATTCTTGTTTCAAGATATTCAAATTCTGTACTTTCATCAAGACCAACAGCAAGAGCAGACATATCACGACCAGACATTCCACCATAAGTTACAAATCCTTCAAACATAATGCTAAAAGTGCAAGCTTTACGATAAGTTTCTTCATCTTTAAATCCTATAAATCCACCCATGTTTACAAGACCATCTTTCTTTGAACTCATTGTTGCATAATCTGTATATTTATACATTTCAGCAACAATCTCTTTAATTGTCCAATCCTGATAACCATCTTCACGTAATTTAATAAAGTATGCATTCTCAGCAAAACGAGCAGAATCGTACATTACAGGGACTTCATATTTTTTACTCAATTCATAAACATCTTTCATATTTTGAATTGAAACAGGCTGTCCGCCTGAAGAGTTACAAGTAACTGTTACAATACAGATAGGAATTTTCTCCTTAGGATTTTCTTTATAAACTTTCTCTAATTTTTCTAGATCAAGATTACCTTTAAATGGATGTTCTATAGTTGTATCAAAAGCCTCATCGATAGTACAATCTATTGCTTTTGCTTTACGAAATTCGATATGTCCTTTAGTAGTATCAAAATGTGAATTTCCTGGAACAACATCACCTTCATTAACTAATACAGAAAACAATACATTTTCTGCTGCTCTACCTTGGTGAGTAGGTAAGAAATATTCAAATCCTAAAAGTCTTTCAACTGTGTCTTTTAACTCATGAAAACTACGAGCTCCTGCATAAGACTCATCACCCATCATAAGTGCTGACCACTGGCGATCACTCATTGCTCCTGTTCCACTATCTGTTAATAGATCAATAAAAACTTTATCGCTTTTTAATTTGAATAGGTTATACTTTGCTTCTTTTATCCAAGCTTCTCTTTCTTCTCTTGTGCTGCGCTTTATTGGCTCAACCATTTTAATTCTAAATGATTCTGCGAATGGTAATTCCATAATTCTTTTTTTTAATTTTAATAATAAATGATTTTAATATCCCTTTAGTCAAAGGGTAATTGAGATAAGAATTATTTGCAGATAAAGGAGTCGCGTTCCTTAATATTTAAGAACACTTGATTTGCTAATATATTGATTATGTTATACTTATTAATCATAAATCAAGAAATATCTTGTCTTACAAAATTATAAAAATCTTTTATAAAAACCATATGATTCCCATAAGTTTTTAAATTCAAAATTATAATAAACATAATATAAAATTATTATTCAATTCATACTCAAGCTTTTGTGTAAATTTTATTATTTTTGTACCTAAATAAAGTGTAATTAACCATGAAGCTTTTTTATCTGATATTAATAATGTGCTTTGTTGCATGTAAAGGCAATCAGCAATATGAAAGCGATGAAACAGTTGATAAAAATCAAGAAACAGAAGACTCTATAAATTGTGACACAAGCGAAATTCCTACTCCTGCAGATTCACAAGATATAAATTCTAATAGTTCTCAGGTGGATGAGTATTATAACGACCCACTTGTTGTAAGCTACACAAAAATAAGCGACACTATGGTTATAAATGAAGATTGTGTTTTATTTCTTTGGTTAGACAGTCTTGAAGTTGTTGACTTACAGGAAAAATATCCAGACGGATATTTAGAAATTTTAGATGATATGATTTATTACGCTTCAGATGCTGCAATTGCACTTGATAGTGAAGGCATTAAGAACTTCTTCTGTGATAAATCAATAATTCAGTTTAATAATGATTTTGTTTTAGAAAGAAAAAAAACTGACGGGAATATGATATTTTTCAAAAAAGATAAAGCCCCGCTAATTAGTTATGCTATTGATTTTAACCTTGATTCATGCAGAAAATATTTCACCACATCTTTAACTGATTCCATAGATATATAATTTTAATTATCGTATAGCTTTAATCGACGAAAATTTCTATGAAAATTAATCTTTCTAAACTTATTAAGAACAAAAAGGTATCAATTCCACTCTCAATTTTTCTTCTTTTGGGGATATTAGCAATTTTTTATTTCTTTTTCATCAGACAGGATATTAACGGAATTGGAAATGGCACAGCTGCATTTTATGAATACCCATCAGAAATAATCGATTCTATTCTAGAGAATAAAGAACCTGAAGATAAAACCTCTCACCTATTTTTTATTGGGAATGATGGTGATGAAAACTTTATTGATAATAAAATAAATCAAAATGGTGGATTCTACATCGATTTCAATAATGATACAAATACGAACTTTATAACAAACACATCATCATCTAAACATTACATAAACGCAGTAAATGAAAAAGTATTAAAGTACTATTCTACTGATAGTACACTATTTGCCGACGTTGAATTAATAAATACTATTTCGGACAATAGTTTCTTCAAAAAGTATTTCAAATATCAGCTAAGAAATCTCTTAAGTATGAATGTAAATTCTCTGGTACTTGATTATAACCCGCAAACAAAATCAGATTCTGCAAGTTTTGGCTTTATTACAAAAAACTTTCTACTAAAACTTAATCTTCTTCATCAAAACAACATGCTTAGTTTTGTGATGCTTGATACAATACCAACATTTGTTGATGAAAATATCTCAGAAATGTTCATTGAATCACTACAACATCTTGCAGATTCAGGATTATGCGGAATAATTCTAACGACTCCCACTGACATCAGTATTTTACACAAACTTAAGTTTGATGGCATTATTGGACTTTCAGTATTAAAGGCATCTGAAATAAACGACATTACAAGTAAGGATTTTGATTTTTTTATCCTAAACAGTGGGATAAATCCAAATGAATCAAACCTCAATACAATTCTAAATTCAAACAACGAACAAGAATTACATAATAAAACATCAAAAATTCTTCGAGCAAGTTATTGGGCTAATGTAACAAAAGAAAAAACTGATACTATTCCAATTTTTAGCAAACTTGAGCTGCTTGAAACAAAACTAATTGAGAACTCAATAACAATACTCAAAAATGATGGCAATCTAATTCCACTAATAAACATAAATCAAAAATTACACTTTATCTTTGCTACAGATGCAAAACCTCTCAAATTCATTGAAACCATAAGCAGATACTCGGATAATTATACATTTGCATATTTTGACAAAAGAAATAAAAAGGGACCATATATTCCAACAAATATCAACGCATGTATCATCCTGCACGACAACTTCGCTGATAAGGATTCGATTCCTACATTATTAAAAGAAAGCATTTCTAATTCAAAAATTGAAAGCATTTTTATCAATTATGGTAAAATCCCCGCAGATATTGCTGAGATAGAATCAACATCAATTGTGCAATGCTATACAAATAATAAAATTGCTTTATCTTTCACTGCCCAATTAATTTGGGGTGGAATTGAAGCAGGAGGTAAATTACCTTTCTACATCAACGACACTTTAAAAACGGGTTTTGGTTTATTTACAAATAAAACACGACTAAAGTATTCGCTTCCTGAAGATGTTGGACTATGTTCTGATACTTTAAATAAAATTGATAGCATTATCAATTATGCAATTTCTACTGGCGTTATGCCTGGGTGTCAAGTTTTTATTGCAAAAAAAGGAGTCGTAGTACACAACAATTCTTATGGATATCATGATTACACAAGGCAAATTGCTGTAAAAAATACAGACATGTATGATATTGCCTCTCTTACAAAAATCTGCGGGACAACCTTAGCAATAATGAAAATGGTTGAACAAGGTAAAATTCGTCTTGATGATGAGATTGGAGAATACTTCGATGATACAGAAATTGATTACAGCAATATCAAACCAGATACCATATATTTTATAGATACAATATCGATTTTTAATAAAACAGAAGAAGAAATTGAAGAATTAGTCGAAAACAAAGATACAGTACACCTTGATGACACACTGGTTGAATTTACAGAAAAAGTGATTACTCGCCTGACTCCTGATCTAAACATATTTAAGATTCCTATGCGAGCTCTATTGGTTCATCAAAGTGGTGTAACACCCACTCTACCAATTTTAAAATACATGTTCTATGAAGAATCGTACGCAGAATTATTAAGAAAAGAACGTGACAAAAATGACTCAATACAAACAGTAATTGCTAACGACACAATACATATCGACACAGCAATTTCTTTCACTCCCCAAGAAGCATTTAATTGTTTTTTCTGTAAAAAATGGATAGAAGATTCAGCAGAAATTAAAATTGCTGATAAAATGTATCTACGTAAACGTTGGCAAGACTCATTATACAACGATATTAAGCGACTCACGGTTTACCCTCGACGTATCTCTCAATACACAGACATGAATATGATTCTTGCTGCAATGGCAATAGACTCTGTTAATGACAAACATATAAACGAATATCTTAACGAAGAATTTTATCACTCACTTGGTTTAAAAAACACATCCTATAACCCTCTAAACTATTTTTTCAAAAAATACGAAATCGTTCCTACAGAAAATGAAACTTTCTGGCGACATCAAGTAATTGATGGCACTGTTCATGACCCATCTTCAGCAATACTTGGAGGCATTTCTGGTAATGCCGGTCTATTCTCTTGTGCATCTGATCTTGGTATTATTGCTCAAATGTGGTTAAACGGTGGAGCATACGGTAGCTGGCGTTATCTAAATCTAGAAACAATAAATATGTTCTCAGCTACCCAACCCGAAAACAACAGAGGATTGGGATTTGATAAAGCTGCTATACGAAATCTAAACGCAGAATCTGCCCCAGCATCAACATATGGGCATACAGGTTTTACAGGCTGCGTAATGTGGATAGATCCCGAAAATGAAATTGTGTTTGTATTTCTATCTAACCGACTTCACCCTGATGTAAACAATTGGAAAATACTTAGTCAAAGAGTATTGCAAAATGTACATCAGGTAGTTTATGATGCGATGGAAACTCAAGATGATTAATCATCTTGAGTAAGATAAAAGGAACAAGAACGGCGTAGCCCTCACCGAAGGTAAACAAGGATCAAGAAACAAGGGGCAAGGGGCAAGGAACAAGAACGGCATAGCCCTCACCGAAGGTAAACAAAAAGCAAGAAGCAAATTTTAAAAAGCATGTATCAATAACCAATTAAGTTTTATACCTTATTCCTTTTTTATTAAATTTGTAAATCCTTCAACTAATCTTTATGATTTTTGATTGATATATTTAATGCATTTTTATTTTTTGACATACTTTTCTAATGAAAAAAACTTTTCCTATTAATCAAAAAAAACTGAATATCTTTTGGGTATTTGCATTTATAGTTATCTCAGTTTCATCTACAAATGCTCAAAACAACCTACACTATGCACAACCTGCCAGCTGGGTAGATAAAATTGATTTACCCCTAGATTCCGTTGAACTTGAAAAGTCAACTGATGGATATTACTATCTGCTATTTGATAGTCAGTATAATATTGCTAAACAAGCCAGCTACACACAATTTGGGATTAGACTCGACTCATACGAATCTGTAGATGAACAATCAACAATAGAAATTCCATACAACCCTAACTATCAGAGACTTGACATCCATTACATTGAAGTAATTCGAAACGGTGTTTCACTGAACAGATTAAAAAAGGAAGATATTGAATTTTTAAGAACTGAAGAAAATCGTGATACAAAAATTTATACTGGGGCTCTTACTGCAAGCATTCATCTACGAGATGTTCAAACAAATGACATTATACATTATGCATATACAATAACTGGTCGCAAGCCGCTTTTTAAAGATAAATTTTCCACTTCTTTAGGATTTCAGTTTGTAGTTCCTGTTGAGCAAATTTATTACAAAATAGTTTGCCCTAAGAACAGAAATCTCAACTTCAATTATGAAAATGAATGTACTGAATTACAAAAGAGAATAATCGGAAACGATATTATTTACTCATGGAATCAAAAGAAAATCGAAGCTCTTTACATGGAAGATCAGGTTCCTGCATGGTATGATCCTTATCCTACAGTTTACATTAGTGAATGGGAAAGTTGGGAAGAATTAATTAATTGGGCTGTGAGCATATACCCATTACCAACTTACAGAGACCTGGAAATATCCAGAACTGTCTCAGAACTTGTTATGGGCAAAGACAGCATCGAAGGTATTACAGCAATCATTAGATATGTTCAAAACGATATCCGTTATTTAGGTCTTGAAGAAGGTGATTTTTCTCACAAACCAAGACATTATAAAGAAATTTACAACAAACGTTACGGTGATTGCAAAGAAAAAACACATTTACTGCGAGCAATGCTATGGCATTATGGAGTAGAATCATACCCCGTACTTATTAACTCATACTCGGGCTACACTCTTCCTTCATTTCTTCCCGACCACAATGCATTTAATCATGTAATACTGGCAATAAAATGGGAGGACAAATATTACTATATTGACCCAACGATCAGTAATCAAGGAGGAAGTTTTCGCTACACCGACATTCCTAAGTATTTTAATGGTCTGATGATAAAAAAAGGTGAAGATGATATACATGAAATCCCAAGACCTGATTATGCAAAAGTTGATGTAATTGACAAATATCATATACATAATCCTGACTCGACAATCTTAACTGTAACTACCACATATTACGGAATCATGGCAGACGAAATGAGAGCCCGATTTGCAAATATGAATACAGAAATGATTAGTCGTGAATATTTAAAATTTTACTCCGAGTTTTATCCTGATATCGAACAAATTGAAGATATTACTTTCGCAAACCTGACTCATGATGAATTGAGCAAATATATGGTTACCGAAAAATATCTGATAAGGAATCTAGGCATAGCAGAAGAAGACAATCCATCAGTGAAAAACTTCACTGTTTATGCAATTGAGCTCAACGAATACTTAACACAGATATATTCTACAAATAGAGAAATGCATCTTGGTTTCACAAATTCAGGGGAGTATAATCAAACAATTATTATCAATAATTATAATGAATCAATTGATGATTACTTCGAAAAAAGTATCGAAGAAAAATATCTGAGCTATTCGAGTTCAACGGAAATTAATAGCGAATATATAATTGGAAAATTCAATCTAAAATTCCATAGACATTACATCCTACCCGAAGAATATAAATCATATTATGAAAATCTGGAATTAATCCAAAATGACTTGCTCTTAAATCTTACTGTTATGGATGAAGACAAACTATTCTCATCGAAAAGAATATTTTATCTGATATTTATCTTCCTTTGTTTGATTGTTATTGGTCTTTGCATAGTTGCATCAATAATGTTATATCGTAAATATGATCCAACTCCCCAAACTTACATAAAAAAGTATCCAAATCTGGGTGGATGGTTGATTTTGCCATTGATAGGATTGTTCATCAGTCCGATTGCTCTCATTTATAGCCTTTTCGAATATATTATAGCAATTGATAAAGATCTCATCTACATTTTCATCTCCGGGATGTACAGTACAAAGGAAATTATCGAATATGGTCTATTTATTTTCATTGATATTTTTCTGAATATCTTTTCATTGATTTATTGTATTCTCATAATAACCCTTTTGATTAATAAAAGATCATCTTTCCCAAAGCTTATGATAGCATTCTATATAATTTCGGTGCTAATGAGTATTTACGAAATTTGGGCATTAAATTATTTAGACTTATCAACCGAAGCAGAATTACAATCTACCAGAACAACACTAAGCAGATCTGTTGTTGGAGCTGCAGTATGGATACCATATTTTATATTCTCTAAGCGTGTTAACGGAACTTTCGTAAATACATATAAGCCTATTCCAATAGAAGAAAATGATGAGGATGATGAGAGATTTGATGACGAAGAAAACATAGACAACTCTTTTCCTATTCGCAAAGAAGAAGAAACTGAAAATAACGAAAATCAAAGTCCCAAGGACTTAGACATCAATGATTATCAGTAAAATAAAATTCCTTATTTCTTTTAAAATCAGCCCTCACTACTGCACAACTGTGTCGTGTGGTCCGTAAATAAATTTATCATATTTTAAAATTTTGCTAAAGTTTTTATATTCCACTTCAATTTAATATTTAAACAATTGTGTCAAAAATACAAATTTCATAATATTGCATTACTACAAAGATCAATATTTACAATACACTTCAAAAAACTAGAACTTTTTATGTAGTCGCTCCTTAAAAATGCACCAACAGTCTGAATATCAATATCATATTGTTAATAAAAGAGCATAAAACTAGTTGCGAAATTGCAAGAAAACATGTATTTTTATGTTAAAAGCTTGCAAAATATGATTGGAAAAGTAACAGATCAGGCACAACGAAATTTATTTAAGCCATTGCTTTCGGATTTTATTAATCGCGAACACGAATTAGTTTTATTGTCCAATAAAATAGATTGGAATTATTTTGAGAATGAGTTTTCAGGACTTTACTCAAATGTTGGAGCACCAGGGATGCCAATAAGGTTGATGGTTGGTAGCTTACTCCTTAAACGTCTTTATAATTTAGGAGATGAAACATTAGCAGAAGCCTGGATAATGAATCCATACATGCAATATTTTTGTGGAATGGCATATTTTGAGCACAAGTTTCCCTGTGACCCAAGTGATTTTGTCCATTTTAGAAAACGATTAGGTGTCAAAGGAGTCGAAAAGATATTTGCATATTCAGTAAAAATACATGGAAAAGATGCGGAAGAAAAGATAACACTGTCCGATACTACAGTCCAAGAAAACAATACTACTTTTCCTACCGATTCCAAATTAGCAAAAAGAGTAATCGATAAATGCAACAAAATAGCAAAAGAAGAAGGCGTAAAACAACGTCAAACTTATATTTACATTTCAAAACAATTGCTAAGAGACACCTATAATTCACAGCATCCAAAGCGTAAGAAAAAAGCTAAAAAATCGAGTCAAAAGTTAAAGACAATAGCAGGTCGTTTAATAAGAGAATTAGAGCGTGAACTTCCACAAGAAAGATTATGTGCATTAAAAAAAGAGTTAGAGATGTATAAGCTTGCTCTATCACAAACACGTTATGATAAAGATAAGATTTATAGTCTTCATAAACCATTTACAGCATGTATTGCAAAGGGGAAAGTCCATAAGCAATATGAATTTGGTAATAAAATAGGGATTATTACAACTTTTAACACTTTAATAATAACAGCTGTTAAAAGTTTTTCTGGCAACCCTCATGATAGTAAGACAATAGAACCATTGTTACAACAGCACGAAGATAACCTTGGAAAAAGACCTAAAGAAGTTGTTTATGATAGAGGTGGAAAGGGGCAAAAGCAAATTGGATCAACAAAAGTCTCCACTCCTGATTATAAACCACTAAAAAGAGACAGCGAATATCAGAAGAGGTGTAAACGAAAAAAGTTTAGGCGAAGAGCTGCTATAGAACCAGTTATTGGACACCTAAAAACAGACTATAGGATGGGACAGAATTACCTACATGGGGAAAAATCTCCACAAATAAACGCTTTTTTAGCTGCAACTGGATGGAATCTTAAAAAATTGATGAGTAAACTAAAACATGGTTTAAAAAAATGGTTGCTTTTTGTTTTGGAACCTTTTCTTTATGTCTTTTTACAAAATCTAAAACTACATTATTAAGGAGCGACTATATATTAAAAGTTGAAACAACATATGGTATCAAAATTATAAAATTAGTAGTTAAATAATAACTATTAAAAATCGTAGATTCTAGTCCCACAAACAATACATAAATTCAAATTCATACACATTCACCCCTAAAAAACAAAGTGATTAAAAAAGTTTTCATTTTCCATTTTGATATAAAAATGTGATCTCGCTCTAAACACAAACAAAACGCCCAATTTCTCTCAAAATCAGGCATTTACGTCATCTTGCTATTTATTTCAGTGGAGCTGGCGAGAATCGAACTCGCGTCCAAACAAGAAACAAAGGTGCTTTCTACAAGTTTAGTAAGTCTTTAATTGTCGGGTTAAACTCCGGGGACTTACGCCCAAACTCTAACCTTATCTCCTTAAATTTCGCTTTTGTGTCGGAGTGCCACTTGGCTATTTCGGTATTTTTTGCCTCCCCTGTATCGAAGCGGAACCGAAAGATCCAATCGAGGGAAGTCTCGTCCAGACACCTAGTGCCGGGATTAAGCTTAACCTACTATGATTCAATTAAGCAGCAAGAGCATAATTATCTGCGCCAACTAAAATGGTGTAAAAAAGTTTAACGGGATTATTCACATTGCCCGACTTGCTTACACAATCATTTACCTTGCTGTCAAAACCAGGTCAGCCCCTAATTGTATTGCGGTGCAAAGATAAGGATTTTTTCTATTAAAAAATAAGTTTCAAAAAAACAAATGACAAGATCGTAGATTCAATATCCAAATAACAAGGCTCAAGAACGGCGTAACCCTCATCAAAGGTAAACAAGATTCAACTTATCTCAATATTATCAATTTTGAAGTTTTAGTTGTTCTGCCATTTGAAACTCTGATAAAGTAGACCCCTTCATTTAATGTTCGAACATCAATATTATGACTATCTGAACTTGTTTGCTCAAAAACTCTTCTACCTTGAATATCAATAATTTCAACATAAGTTGTTTCTAAACCAGCTCCTTCAATTGTAATATAATCATTTGCTGGATTTGGGTAAACAGAATAGCTTACTTCTTCAGGAATTTCATTTTCATGTATAGAATTATAAACAAATGTCCTTCCACAAGGAGTCATATTATTAATATAAGCCCACTTTATTGTATCAGCAAATGATTTCATTAAATCTATTGAACTAAAAGAATTTCCGTCCTCTGATTGAGCAAATATATAAGCAATATCAAGCTCTAATTCTTGGCCTGGATAGTATGTCATAGGCCCAGAAACTCCAACTCCCCTTCTATCTTGCGGTGCATTCCCTTCTGTTTCTTCTGACCATGATTCTTGAGGTACTCCAAGTTGTCCCCAGCCACATGGATCAGTTGAAGGGTCACCTGGAAAAACAAACTTTGCTGTAATATCTACATTTGCTCCTCCAGAATAATGTCCAGTACCTCCATAACATATTGGTGTTCCCTCTAACCAATATCCATCCATATAATTATAGTAATGATAAGCAGACTGAGGATCTAAAGTATTATTATTTGCCCCTCCTCCACTATTATTAAAATATGAAAATCTTGTCATTCCATACCTCTCATTATCTATTACTTCATCTTCAAAGTTTAAACCATTGATATTTCCATTATAAGGGTATCCTAAATCGCAATTAACACTTGGAACAATACCATTATAAACAATACTGTTAGGATTATCTATACCATCTGGATCTATTCTTACTCCACCTAATAACATTGTTGCTTGTGCTGGCAAATTACTTTCATAACCAAGAGTTCCATCTATTGACTCATCAATTTCATCACCGTTATACCCATAATAAAGTCCTCTTAACACATCGCAACCAATATAATCATCAGAGGCATTTCCAATATCAAAATCTGTATAAACCCCAGTATAAAAGTTGTACAGAGTAAAAGTTGACCTATTAATAATTTTATAATTAAAAAATATAGTATTATTAAATGCCTGGCTACTTTCACAATTAAATCCATAAGCCATTCCATGTACCTCTATTCCAATAGAAGCGCCACCAGTCTCTGTATGAATATTTGCTTTATCATTAAATATAAAAAATAAACACTCATCGCCTCTTATTATTGGATAGTCACCATCTTCGGGATTGTAAAATCCATCCTCATTAACATCCTCATATGGAGCAAGAACTTCTGCTTGCATCAGCTCTAAATCACCATTTGCAGGCCAATCTAAGATTGACTGTGGAATCTCGTAATTAGGATAATCTGGATTATGATAACGAACAATAAAATCATCAATATCTGATATCTTCATTCTCCATAATCGATTCCATGAATGTGCAACTGAGTCAGTAATTGTTGCTATATCAGCCCCACTTGTAACTAATGGACCTGGAAAAAAATCATTTCCTGTTCCTCTGTGCTTTTCTGCAGCTATTTTCAATTGATTATTTGCATCCTTTCCAGCTATCCATAAAGCCGAGTTAAAAATTGTATGTGTTCCACTATTCGCAGGCACTTCAAAAGTATTTTCAGATTCAAAGTCATAAAATTGATTTCCAACTGGATTTATTAATGCATTTACGTTATTTACATTTAAATATTCTCCTTCAATAACAAATTGTCCAAATAAGAGATTTGGCAATAAAAAACAAAAAACAAAAACAATCTTTTTCATGGGTATAAATTTTAACCATAAATATACAATAATTTCCTGTAATTATAAAAACGTTTTACGCTTTTTTTAAGATTTTAATCATTTCCTCTGGATTTTCTGCACCAAAAACAGCAGAACCGGCAACTAAAGCGTTTGCTCCGGCAGCAACAATTTCTTTATGATTTTTAGAACTAACACCACCATCAACCTGTATTATTAGGTCCGGATTAGATTTGTCGGCCATTGCACGAAGCTTTTTAATCTTGTTTAATGCTTGCCCGATAAATGATTGCCCTCCAAATCCTGGATTAACAGACATTATTAAAACCATATCAAGTTCAGGTAAGACATCTTCTAATAAGTCAACTGATGTATGAGGGTTAAGTGAAACTCCTGCTTTCATCCCGGCAGCCTTAATTTGCTGAATAGTTCTATGTAAATGCGCACAAGCTTCGTAATGCACTGTTAAGATATCTGCACCAGCATTTTTCCACTCTTCAATATATCTCTCTGGCTGTACAATCATTAAATGTACATCCAAAGGTTTTTCGGCATACTTATTAATATATTTAACTACAGGAAAACCAAAAGAAATATTTGGGACAAAAACCCCGTCCATAATATCAAGATGAAACCAGTCTGCTTCACTCCTGTTTATCATTTCTACATCTTTTTTAAGATTTCCAAAGTCAGCAGACAACATCGAAGGTGCTAATATCATATTTTTCATTTCAAAAATTTATGGTACAAAATTAGTAAAAACTTTAAAAGACATCAAAAGAAAAATCATACTCATTATAGAATGCCTGTCTCAATTACATTCATCGTAATACTCAAAACTTCTCCACTTCGTGAATCCTGATTCTTGATTCTTGATAGTTGTATATTAAATATCGTTTCTTGTTTCTTTTCTTTTTTCCCACAAAAAAAGGAGGCTACACGAACCTCCTCTTCAAAACTGACCTATTATAAACTATAATAAATAGGATTTAAGCCTCTTATGTTTCGTGGATTGCTTCAATCTTCTTATGGCAGCTTCCTTAAGCTGACGAACCCTTTCACGGGTTAACCCAAACTCCTCGCCAATTTCTTCGAGTGTTTTTGGGACAGATTTTCCTAAACCATAATACATTCTAATTATTTGTGCCTCGCGAGCACCTAGTACGCTAAGGGTTCTTTCAATTTCGCAAACCAGTGACTCTTTCAATAGTTCTTTATCTGGTGACACATTATCTTTCATCCCCAACAAATCGTACAAGTTAAAATCATCGTCTCCATCACTGCTTAATGGAGCATCCATAGAAAGAAAGCGTGATTGAGACTTCATCGATTCTTTAATCTCATCAAATTCAGCATCAACTTCTTTTGCAATTTCCTCAGTAGTCGGTTCACGTTCATATAGCTGTTCAAGTCTTGCAGATGCAGCATTAATCTTATTTATCATTCCAATCTTATTCAATGGAAGTCTAACCATTCGTCCTTGCACAGCAAGAGCATGTAATATTGATTGTCGTATCCACCAAACTGCATAGGAGATAAACTTAAACCCTCTGGTTTCATCAAAGCGTTTTGCGGCTTTTATTAAACCTAAATTTCCTTCGTTAACTAAATCCTGAAGTGTTAACCCTTGATTCTGATATTGCTTAGCAACAGAAACAACAAATCGAAGATTAGCAGAAACCAGTTTATTCAATGCAATCTCATCTCCAGCTTTGATTTTTCGAGCCAATTCAATCTCTTCGTCAGGGGTAATCATTTCTTTTCGTCCTATCTCCTGCAAATATCTTTCAAATGCAGGGGTATCACGATTAGTTACCTGTTTTGTTATTTTTAATTGCCTCATACCCTGTTTTTATAACTCTTATATTTTTTAACGTTTAAAACTGGTATACGGTTGCCTTTTTTCTGTTTTTTTTTCATTTTTCATTGAAAATATTTTACAAACCCTTGTTAATAACTAATCTCACAAAAATATTTTTATTTGCATTTTCCAATATTTATTGCTATTTTTGCATTGTTTTAATGTCTCGTACAAAACTATATCCTACACGAGATACGTAACAAATCAATGTTCAATAACAAAAAATCACTTATTAAATATGTATGACATTTTAGAATTAACGTCAAAGTTATTACCGGAATTGAAAGAAATTGCTAAAGAACTTGGCGTACACAAAGTAGAATCATTCAGAAAAAAAGAACTGATATACAAGATATTAGACCTCCAAGCTATTAAAGCTTCAAACGAACAAACATCTGAAAAAGGCAAAAAAAGACCAAGGACAAAAATCAAACAACCTAAAGTTGCATATAGCTCTGCTCCTATAAAAAATAAAGACGTTGAAAAGAAAGAAACTGAGCTAGAAAAGAAGGAAAAAACCTTGTTTTCCGAGCCAAAACCTGAACAAAAGAAACCAGTTGATTCTCAAAAAGTCAAAGACAAAGCACCCGAAAAAGCACCAACTATAGATTCTGACAAGAAAATTAAAGAAATAAAGAAGGAATCTAAACCAGTGGTTAAAGATGAAAATAATCAAGAAACAAAGCAAGATAAGAAACAAGAAATAAAGGTTGAAAATAAACCTTCTGTAAAGCCAAACAATCAAGAAAAGCAAATTGTTCAGGACAAACAGAAAACAGACAACAAACAAAACGTTAGAACTGATAAACAAAATAACTCTGACAGACGTGATCAAAAAGATCAAAAAGGACAAAGAGATTACAAAGGACAAAAAGATAAAAATTACACTCAAAACAATAGAGATCAAAAAAAACCAAAAGACTTATACGATTTTTCAGGAATTATCACTGTAACAGGTGTACTTGAAATTATCCAGGACGGTTATGGATTCTTACGATCTTCTGATTATCATTACTTAAATTCTCCTGATGATGTATACGTTTCTCAATCTCAAATCAAATTATTTGGATTAAGAACTGGTGATACTGTTGAAGGCAGCATTAGACCACCTAAAGAAGGAGAAAAGTACTTTCCATTAATTAAAGTATTAAAGATTAATGGAATCGATCCTGCAATTATGCGTGACCGTATTCCTTTCGACCACTTAACTCCATTATTTCCAGACGAGAAATTCAATATTACAGGAAATGGCAAAGCTACGCTTTCTACCAGAATTGTTGATTTATTCGCACCGATTGGTAAAGGGCAAAGAGGTCTAATTGTTGCTCAACCAAAAACTGGTAAAACAGTATTGCTTCAAGAAATTGCAAATGCAATTGCTGCAAATCACCCTGAAGTATATCTCATGATTTTACTAATTGATGAGCGTCCTGAAGAAGTAACAGACATGGCAAGAAACGTAAATGCAGAAGTAATTGCTTCTACATTTGATGAGCCTGCCGAAAGACACGTTAAAGTATCAAGTATTGTTCTTGAGCGTGCAAAAAGAATGGTAGAATGTGGACACGATGTAATTATTCTTTTAGATTCTATTACTCGACTAGCTAGAGCATATAATACTGTTGCTCCTGCTTCTGGTCGTGTACTTTCTGGCGGTGTTGATTCAAATGCATTACACAAACCAAAACGATTCTTTGGTGCTGCAAGAAATATCGAAAATGGTGGATCACTTACAATCCTAGCTACTGCATTAACAGAAACAGGTAGCAAAATGGACGAAGTTATCTTTGAAGAATTTAAAGGAACAGGTAATATGGAACTTCAACTTGATAGAAAACTATCTAATCGTAGACTATATCCTGCTGTTGACATTACTGCATCAAGTACACGTCGCGAAGATCTCTTATTCAACAAAGAACTAATCAACAGATTATGGATTTTAAGAGAATTCTTAGCAGACATGAACTCTATCGAAGCTATGGAATTTATGAAATCAAGACTTATGCAATCACCAACAAACGAAGAATTTCTTTGGACTATGGACAAAGGCTTATAATAAGACAATATATACACAAAACATCCGGCAATAGTCGGATGTTTTTTTTGATCAATTCCCTTATTTAGAATATCTCTAAGTTTCAAAAGCTTCTATAAAACACATAAAAATCAGCGGTTTAATTAAAGAAAAATAGTAATTTAGCGGTTCGTAAAAATTACAAGGTTAACGGTATAATTATTAAAAAAATCGAATATGACAAAGACAAAAAAATTCATTACATGCGACGGTAACTACGCAGCATCACATGTGTCATATATGTTTAGTGATATGGCTTGTATCTATCCGATTACACCATCATCAAACATGGCAGAGAATGTTGACGAATGGGCAGCTCACGGTAGAAAGAACATTTTTGGTCAAACAGTAAGAGTTGAAGAAATGCAATCTGAAGCTGGTGCAGCTGGTGCTGTTCACGGTTCACTTCAGGCAGGTGCACTTACATCAACATATACAGCATCTCAAGGATTGCTGTTGATGATACCAAATATGTATAAAATCTCAGGTGAATTATTACCTGGTGTATTCCACGTTAGTGCAAGAAGTATCGCAGCTCAAGCATTATCAATTTTTGGTGATCACTCTGATGTGATGAGTACTAGACAATGTGGCTTTGCTATGTTAGCAACTGGTTCTGTTCAGCAAATTATGGACATCGCTCCTATTGCTCACCTTGCTTCTATCAAAAGCAGAGTTCCTTTCCTTCATTTCTTTGATGGTTTCAGAACTTCTCACGAAATTCAAAAAGTAGAATACTTCGAAAACGAAGATATGGCTAAACTTCTTGATTGGGATGCTGTTACCAAATTTAGAAAAAATGCTCTAAACACTGACAACCCTGTAACAAGAGGTACTGCTCAAAACCCTGATGTATATTTCCAATCAAGAGAAGCTGCTAATAGTTTCTACGAGGGAATTCCTGATCTTGTTGAAGAGTATATGCAGGAAATTACAAAATTGACAGGTAGAGAGTATCACCCATTTACATATCATGGAGCTAAAGATGCTGAAAACATTGTAATCGCAATGGGTTCTATAACTGATATTCTTGTTGAAACAGTTAATTACCTAAATGACCAAGGTCAGAAAGTTGGTTTAATTACTGTTCACTTATATCGTCCTTTCTCAGAAAAATATTTCAGAAAAGTTCTTCCTAAATCTGTTAAAAGAATTGCAGTTCTCGACAGAACAAAAGAACTAGGAGCTAATGGTGAGCCATTATACTTAGACGTAAAAGACATTTTCTATAACGACGATAACAGACCTGAAATTTATGGTGGTAGATATGGTCTATCTTCAAAAGACACGACTCCTTCAATGATGATGTCTGTATTTGACAATCTTGCAGCTGACGAACCTAAAAATGGTTTCACTGTAGGTATCGTTGATGATGTTACTAACTTATCATTACCAACTCACGAAAACGTATCTATTTTATGTAAAGGTACTTTCGAAGGTAAATTCTACGGTCTTGGTTCAGATGGTACAGTAGGTGCAAATAAAAACTCAATTAAAATTATTGGTGAAACAACAGATAAATATTGTCAAGCATACTTTGCTTATGACTCTAAAAAATCTGGTGGTTTTACTGCATCACACCTTCGTTTTGGTGACAAACAAATCAGAGCTCCTTATTTGGTAACAACTCCTGACTTTGTTGCATGTCACGTTCCTGCATATCTTGAACAATATGATGTACTTGAAGGAATTAAGCCAAACGGAAGTTTCCTATTGAACTCAATCTGGGATGTTGAAGAAACTAAAAAACGTCTTCCAGACCACATGAAGAAAACTTTAGCTGAGAAAAATATCAAATTCTTCATTATCAATGGTACTAAATTAGCTGAAGAAATTGGTCTTGGTAACAGAACTAATACAATCTTACAATCTGCATTCTTTAAAATTGCTGACGTAATTCCTTACGAAAAAGCAGTTGAATACATGAAGAAAATGATTGTAAAATCATACGGTAAAAAAGGTGAAGATATTGTTAACATGAACTACAAAGCTGTTGATGCTGGTAGTGCAGTTACTGAAATCGAAATCCCTGCAGAATGGGCAAACCTTAAAGCTGATGCTTTTAAAGTTAAAAGATTACGCGAAGTTCCAGAATTTATTTCATCTGTTGCAGATATTATGAATTCTCAGAATGGAGACAAACTTCCTGTTTCTACATTTGTTGGACGCGAAGATGGTACTTTCCCTAACGGAACAACAAAATACGAAAAACGCGGTATCGCAGTAAACGTTCCTGAATGGATTGCTGATAACTGTATTCAGTGTAACCAGTGTTCTTATGTTTGTCCTCACGCTGCTATTCGTCCTTTCTTATTAACTGACGAAGAAGTTAAAAATGCTCCTGAAGGAACAGAAACTATCAAAGGTATTGGTGGAACAAAAGAATTCCAATTCAGAATGCAAGTTAGCCCACAAGACTGTACAGGTTGTGGTAACTGTGCTGACATTTGCCCAGCAAAAACTAAAGCATTAGAGATGAAGCCATTAGGCTCTCAAATGGATGAAATTGACCGTTGGTACTATATGGACGAGACAGTTGGTTATAAAGATGAAATATTACCAAAAGAGAAAACTGTTAAGAATTCTCAATTTGCTCAACCATTATTCGAATTCTCTGGCGCATGTGCTGGTTGTGGAGAAACTCCATATATCAAAACTCTTACACAATTATTCGGTGAAAGAATGATGATTGCAAATGCAACAGGATGTTCTTCAATTTATGGTGGTTCTGCTCCTGCAACTCCATATTGTCCTTCATACAAATCTGGTAGAGGTCCAGCATGGGCTAACTCATTATTCGAAGATAATGCTGAGTATGGTTTTGGTATGGCTGCTGGTGTTGAGAAAATGAGAGAAAAAATCTCAATGTTATTAGAAGAAGCTAACTGGACTGGCGAAGCTGCTGAAGCTGCAAAAGAATGGCTAGAAGGTAAAGATAATGCTGAAGCATCAGAAAAAGCTTCTGATAAATTATTAGCTGCTATCGAAAATCTTGATGACGACATTGCAAAAGAAATCAAAGACAAAAAACAGTACTTAATTAAGAAATCTGTTTGGGTATTTGGTGGTGACGGTTGGGCTTATGATATCGGTTACGGTGGATTAGATCACGTTATTGCAACAGGTAAAGATATCAACATATTAGTAATGGATACAGAGGTTTACTCTAACACAGGTGGACAAGCATCTAAAGCTACTCCTGTTGCTGCTGTTGCTAAATTTGCTGCTGCTGGTATGAGAACTCGTAAGAAAGACCTTGGCGCTATGGCAATGACTTATGGTTATGTTTATGTCGCTCAAGTTTCTATGGGTGCTAGTCAAGCTCAATACTTTAAAGCAATTAAAGAAGCTGAAGCTTATCCTGGACCATCTCTAATTATTGCTTATGCTCCATGTATTAACCATGGTCTTAAAGCAGGAATGGGCAAATCTCAATTAGAAGAAAAACTTGCTGTTGAATGTGGTTACTGGGCAAACTATCGTTATAACCCAATGCTAGAAGCAGAAGGCAAAAATCCATTTACACTTGATAGTAAAGAGCCAGATTGGACTAAATTCCAAGGATTCCTTAACGGAGAGGTTCGTTACACTTCATTATTAAAAGATTTCCCTGAAGAAGGTAAAGCTCTATTTGCTGAAGCTGAGGAAAATGCTAAATGGAGATATAACTACTACAAAAAACTTACACAGTTGTAAGAAAACAATAAACTAAATTTAAAGGCTGTCCATTTGGATGGCCTTTTTTATTACGCCCAACTCAGACTATGTTCATTAATTCGTATATTTGTAGCTAATTTAACAATATACACAAACTATAATATGCGAAATAAAACCATTTTTTATTTTTTTATCCTCATCTTACTTGTTGTATTTGCATACTCATGTAAAAAAGTAGTCCAAAGTAACTTCCCCGATATTGTTCAAACTCCTGTACTAAACAGTATTATTAAGCAAGACAGTATAATCAGAATTAATATTTCTCTTAGCGGGAAACTTGATTCCAACGATTTAACATTTGTCGAAAATGCAGTTGTCAAACTTTATGTTGATGATGTCTTGACAGAAACGATTAATCACAGTACAGATGGGATGTACATATCTAAAATTATAGCAGAAACTGGGAAAAAGTATTCTTGTATCGTTGAGATACAAGAATACGATGAATTAAAATGTTCTTGCACCATCCCCGAGAAATCAGAAATACTTGAAATCTCGCATAAAAATCTCGCATATATAAATGAAGAAGGCACAATATTTCCTTCGATAACACTTAAATTCAAAAACAATCCTGATTCTCTTCTTTATTACGAAGTGGTAATAAAAGTTCTTAAGTATGATTCTTACTTTGATGAAACCAATTCTCTCTATGAAAAAAGCGCATATTTCAATGCACCTCTAGTTGGTATAGAAGATCCTGTAATAATAAATGAAGGTTTGCCAATTGCCGTTTTTAGCAATAAAATTATCCCTGATAGTGAATATACAATGAACCTTAACTACTCTACAATGGGAACATCGTGGAATCTGAGTCATTTATACCCAATAATCGTTGAGTTGCGCTCAATAAGTTTTGAATATTATAAATACGCTCAGGCACTTTACCTTTATGAAGGACAAATGGATAATGAAAGTATTGATGGAAGAATAATTCCTCTTCCAATCTATTCAAATATAGAAGGTGGATTTGGAATTTTCACAGGTTATTCTACTTATGCAACAGATACAATTTTTCCAGAATAATAAACCGAAATGACTATGAACAAATTTTATTTATTAATAGCCACAATTATTCTAACGAGCAATATAATTTCGGCTCAGCATAAAATCAGGATTACAGGTTTTGTTACAGAAGCTAATACTGGAGAAGTATTAATAGGAGCAAATATTCTAGAGACAGGTACATCTAACGGAATTGCGAGCGACAATAATGGATTTTTCAGCATTATTGCAGAAACTCCTACCACTTTGAAAGTTTCATTTATAGGGTATAACACACAAAACATTATTTTTGACAATACAATTGATACTTTAATCAGAATTAAACTCACCCCCGGCAATCAACTCGATGAAGTCGTAATAAAATCACAAACCTCTCCAAAATTCAATGTTACTAAGCTTAGTACAAAAGAATTATGTAGAATCCCATCTTTAAGCGGAAAACCAGATATTGCAAAAGGCTTACAACTTACCCCAGGAGTTCTTTCCCCAAACGAAGGATCCAGCCTTTTACTTGTTCGTGGCGGAAATGTTGGTCAAAATCTTTACTTATTTGATAATGTTCCAGTAATACATGTTAATCATCTTGGAGGATTTATTTCTGTTTTTAATCCTGACATAATAAACAATGTAGAAATTTACAAAGGTGGATTTCCAGCAAAATATGGTGGCAGATTATCTTCAATAATGAATATTACACAAAAAGAAGGCGACAATTCAATATTTAAAGGTTCGTTTGGGATTGGTTTAACAGATGCCTCTCTTACATTGGAAGGTCCACTTAAACTAAAAAACTCTAGCTTTATTATTGCAGCACGTAAAACCATGATTGAAGGGCCATACGCCTTGCTATCAAAACTCGCAGGCGACTATATGATTGTTTATGGATTTCATGATATTAATGGAAAACTTTCATGGAAACCAAATAACAAAAACAGCTTCAATCTAAATTTTTACCAAGGGGATGACTATCTACATTATTGGGTAGATTTTAGTAATACAAATGCTCACAGTGGTGTTAACTGGGGAAATTGGCTAGGCTCACTTAAGTGGAACAGAGTAATTTCTTCAAAGCTATTTTCAACAACAAGCATATCATATACAAGATATCGTTTAAGAGACAAGGTTGACGCTGAGAACAAAGATACTGCTAACCCTTTTTCTTATGCCGAAAATCTCAAAGCAACAGTTCAAGATTATTCTTTAAGATCAGGATGGCAATACAAACTTTTGAAAAATTGGTCACTCGATTTTGGATTACAGTCTTCTTTTTTAATTCATTCTCCCAGCATTATTTATAAGTCTGATCAAAATGTGCAGCCAACACCAATTACTGTAAATTCATCAGAAAATGCAATATATCTGGAAAACAACATTATTCTTTGGGATAAAATTCAGACAAATTTGGGTCTTAGATATGTAAACTATTTTACAAATGACTTTTATAATTTCTCCTTAGAACCAAGAATAAATCTTAATTACTTGATTACTGAAAATCATACTATTAATGCAAGCTATATGAAAGCTAGCCAGTACTCACATTTAATTTTTACATCAGGACAAATAATGAGTAACGAATTATGGGTTCCGTCTAATTCAACAATTTCACCTTCTCGAACAGATCAATACACAATCGGATGGCAGGGTGATTTTTACGATAGTAAATTCACAGCAGAAATTAATGCATATTATAAGAGCATGTATAATTTAGCAACTATAAAAGAAGGTTATACAGGAATTCTGGGAGACGAAAACTGGATGTCAAAAATAGAAACTGGTGGACAAGGAACCGCAAAAGGGCTTGAGTTTATGGTTCGTAAAACCTCTGGTAGTTTTACCGGTTTTACATCTTACACTTTATCAAATTCGACAAGACAATTTGCAAACATAAACAAAGGCAATGAGTATCTTTTCGACTATGACAGGTTGCATTCGTTTTCTATTAATCTGAATTATAAAATAAATGATAAATTAAATATAAATGCAACATGGATTTATCAAACTGGAATGCCATATACCCCAGTTATTGGAAAAATGCGAATTCCTAACACCAACCCATACAGTGATGAACCATATTCAGAAGCTTATATTTACGACGAAAGGAATAGCGCGAAAATGAAAGACTCTCACCGTTTGGATATTGGTCTTACATATTCTAAATTCACTAAAAGAAGGCATCTTCCATGTGAATGGACTTTCTCTATCTACAATGTTTACAACCGACAAAATCCTTACACTTATTTTTATGGTAAAGAATGGACATCTTTAAACCCATCAGATATAAATAGTGAACGGTATTACGAGATCTTTCTATATCAAAGAGCTTATTTACCAATTATTCCATCCTTTTCGTACAAAGTTTATTTTAATTCCAAAACTCTAAAAAATGAAGTACAAAGGAAAGATAGAAAATATGACAAATGGCTGTTTTATGAATAAATCGATAACTAAAAATATAATTCTTAGTCTACTATTTTTAATAATTTCGTTAAATATGGTATCACAGAAATCTTACATTAAAGATAGATGGGATGTAAAAGTTGGTTACGCAAAACCAATAATGCTAATATTTGATTCGCCGTTTTATAGTATGGAATATTATCGACATGGAAACACCAATCTAGAAGGGAATTACGGCATAACAGAATCCCTAACAATTGGAGCTTATATTGGATATTCAAAATTATGGGTTTTAGATTCAATAGATGTAAATAATATAATACCAAAAACTTACCATACTCCTTTTATGGGTTTAAAAACAAACGTTCATATTTTCCCACTATTCATAAAGCATAATGATTTTAGGTTCGACCTTTATCTTACAGGAAAAGCTGGGGCATATTATCACCAAGATTTTATTTTTGAATATTGTGCAGGAGCGGGATTTGCGTTCTATCCATGGAAACATATAGGGATTTATACAGAATACACATACGGTAACCTATGGTTGAACAATTTCTATTTTAGATACGGAATGGTCATTAAGTTTAATCAATAAAAAAAGCTGCAACAAAGCAGCTTTTTTTATAATATTTTAACTTATTTAGTTTTTCACAAACTTCTCAGCCTTATGCATCATTTCGTACATCACAATATCGTCTTGTACAAAAGGTACTTCTTTTCTAAATTCAGTAACAAATTCCTGAAGTTCTGCAGATGTTTTTAAAGGCTCTCTTAAGTAAAGTGCCTGACTTGCAGCAAATAATTCAACAGAAAGTACTCTTTCAACATTTGCAACAACTCTTAATAATTTAGTTGCAGCATTTGCACCCATACTTACATGGTCTTCCTGCTCATTTGATGAAGATATTGAATCGACACTAGCTGGAGTACATAATTGCTTATTTTGACTTACAATTGAAGCAGCTGCATATTGAGGAATCATAAATCCATTATTTAAACCTGGGTTTGCAACCAAAAATGGAGGTAAATTTCTTTCTCCACTGATTAGCCTGTAAACTCTACGCTCAGAGATACTACCTAATTCAGCAAGTGCAATTGCAAGAAAATCCATTACCAATGCCAATGGCTGACCATGAAAGTTTCCACCGCTAAGAACTAAATCTTCATCTGGGAAAACAGTTGGATTATCTGTAACAGAATTCATTTCTGTTTCAACTACAGACTCAACATATGATATAGTATCTTTTGTCGCTCCATGAACCTGAGGCACACAACGGAAAGAATATGGATCCTGAACAGCAATTTTTTCCTGATTCATTATCTCAGATTCTTTAAGCAGATTTGTTATTCTCTTTGATGTTTCTATTTGTCCGTTATGAGGTCTGATTGTATGTAGATTAATATTAAACGGATCGAGACGACCTAAATATGCATCAATAGAAAGAGCTGTAATCTTATCTGATTTATTGATAATATTTCTTGCTCTAAGTAAAGCTGTAACAGCATGCGAACACATAAACTGTGTCCCATTCATTAAAGCTAAACCTTCTTTTGATTTAAGTCTTAATGCTTTAAGGTTCAATATTTCTAAAACATCTTTTGCATCTTGCTTTTTACCTTCGTAATTAACCTCTCCCATTCCAATCAATGCAAGTGTCATATGTGCTAATGGTGCTAAATCACCAGATGCTCCTAAAGATCCAAGTTCATAAACTACTGGATAAACACCAGCATTATAAAGCGCTACTAAACCTTCAACAGTTTCAAGACAAACACCAGACTTACCAATAGATAAGGCATGTATTTTCAACAACATCATTAATCGCACAATCTCAGAATCAACCTCATCTCCCATTCCACATGCGTGAGATTTTACAAGGTTTTCCTGCAACTGCTCCAGTTCATCATCTGATACAGAAGTATTACACAAAGAACCAAATCCTGTGTTTATACCATAAATTGGTTTGTCATGAGTTTTTAGTTTATTATCAAGATAATTTCTGCAAGAAATGATATTTGATTTTGACTCTTCTGACAATTCTAATTTATAATTGCCATCTAATATTTCTTTAACTTTTGATAAACTTAACTTATCATTACTAATATAATGAACATTCATATTATTTTGATTTTTAAATTATTAACTAAAATTTAGCCCGGATTGGACAGAAAGTGGAAAATATATTAAACGAACAGAGCTGTTCTGTTTATTGATATTAGATATTTTAACATTAATAACATATTAAAAAATTTCTCAAAAATACAGATTATTTCATATAAAACAAAAAGAAACCGAACAGTATTTTCCATGAGCACTGGAAACATTACCATTCGGCTTCAAAACCAAAAACCACTAAAACAAAATCTATTTCTTTATTCCAAAAATTTCTTCAAATGCATTTACAAAACCTTCTTTAGGAATTGCACCGGCAGCCATTTGTGGTTGTCCCTCTACAGGGATAAATAATAATGATGGAATACTTCTTATTCCAAAAACTGCGGATAATTCTTGCTGATCTTCTGTATCAATTTTGTAAACATCAACCAGATCTTTATATTCAACACTAAGTTCCTCAACAATAGGTGCTACTGTCTTGCATGGCTGACACCAATCAGCATAAAAATCAATAATTGCAGGTTTATCACCTTTATATTTCCATTCTTTTTCTTTTTCAAAATCGAAAATCTTTTCGATAAATGTTTCTTTTGTTAAATGTTCTGCCATTTTAAAATTTCTTTTTAATATTTTTGTAAAATCATTCGTAATAACAAACAAAGTTAAATTTTGTTCAATTGAATAGTATACACATAAATAAATCCGAATACCTAAATCATCCTATATTTAGTGAAATTTCTAAACTTGCTGAGGTAGAAAATACCGAAGCCTATGTTATCGGAGGTTTTGTAAGAGACAAGTTTTTAAACAGATCTGAGAAAAAAGATATTGATATTGTCATCCAAGGAAATGGAATTTCTTTTGCAAAAAAACTGGCTAAAAATCTAGGAATAAAAAACGTCAGTATTTATAAGACCTTTGGCACAGCTATGTTTAACTACAAAAACACAGAGCTTGAATTTGTAGGTGCAAGAAAGGAATCATATACTATAGACTCTAGAAACCCAATTGTAGAAGTTGGCAGTATCGAGGACGATCAAAAAAGACGTGATTTTACAATAAACGCACTTGCAATAAGTTTGAATAAACATAATTACGGAGAATTTATTGATCCGTTTAATGGAATTCAGGATTTAGAAGATAAAATAATCCGCACTCCTCTTGATCCTGACATCACATTTTCTGATGATCCATTACGAATGCTAAGAGCAATCAGATTTGCTACACAACTTAATTTTAGAATTGAAGATAAAAGTTTTAAAGCAATATCTGATAATAAAGATAGAATCAATATAATCACAGCAGAAAGAGTTCATACTGAAATCAATAAGATTCTATTATCTCCTAAACCATCTATTGGATTTAAATTGCTTTATAAATCGGGATTATTAGAAATCATTTTCCCTGAGTTATACAGATTAGCTGGTGTTGACTCTCATAATAACATAAGCCATAAGGATAATTTTTACCACACAATTCAGGTAGTTGACAATATTGCAGAACTAAGCGACGACTTATGGTTAAGATGGGCGGCATTATTACATGATATTGCAAAACCAAGAACTAAAAAATTTGTAGAAGGTATTGGTTGGACTTTCCATGCTCACAATTTTATTGGTGCTAAAATGGTTCCTGATATTTTCAAAAAGTTTAAATTACCACTGAACGAAAAAATGAAATTTGTTCAAAAAATGGTTGATTTACACATGCGTCCAATTGCTTTGGTTGAAGATATAGTAACCGATTCTGCTCTTAGAAGATTACTTGTTGATGCTGGCGATGATTTAGATAGCTTAATGACTCTCTGCGAAGCAGATATCACTTCAAAAAATGAAAAGAAAGTTGAACAATACATCAAAAATTTTAAAAATGTCAGACGTAAAATCGTTGAAGTAGAAGAAAGAGACTCTTTACGCAACTTCCAACCTCCTGTAAGTGGGGAAGAAATAATGGAATTCTTTAATATTCCTGCTTCAAAAGCTGTTGGCGATATAAAAAATGCAATTAAAGAAGCTATTCTAGAAGGCATAATTCCAAATAATTACGAAGCAGCTAAAGACTATATGATAAAGCTTGGCAAAGAAATGAAATTATAATTATTCTCCCACAAACATTTTTTGATTTAAATCCTCCTTTATTGAATTCTGATTATGATATTCTAGTTTAAGTTTTTCAACAGACATTTTACCTTTTGTCCCCAAGTTAATGGAGTAATTATTTACGTATAAACCAACATGTTTCATCAATACATCATCGTCCATTTCAAATGCATGTTGTTTCATAAAGTCTATTGATGATTTTGGATTTTCAAAAGCAAATTCAATGCTTTTTCTCAGCATTATATCAATATCTTTACGAATATTCTTAGATAAACTTCTTTTAATAGCAATTCCACCTAAAGGTATAGGCAGATTAAATTTATCTTCCCAAAGACTTCCCAAATCAGCAACTAACTTTAAGCCTCTATTTTGATAAGTAAATCGGGTTTCATGAATTACCAGTCCTGCATCACATTCTCCGCAAAGCACCACATCTTCGATATCTGAAAACAAATACTCTGTTGTCTGTTTTACCTCAGGAAAAAGTAAATTTAATAATAGGTTTGCAGTTGTATTTCTACCAGGTATTGCAATTTTACAATCTGATAACTCATCAGGGTAAATCTTCTGCTTACTAATTATCAGCGGACCACAATTTTCACCAAGAGCTGAGCCCGAATTCAGCAACTGATAATCACCCATCACCTTAAAATATGAATGATATGACAATTTTGCAACATCAGGAAAACCATCAAGTACCATCTTATTCAATTCCTCAATATCTGCAATTACCAATTCAAATTGATAATTCCCAACATTAATTTTACCATTAATTAATGCATCAAACATAAAAGTATCGTTCGGACAAGATGATATTGCAAGTTTCAATTTCATATTTACATGCGTTTTACAAAGTCTATCACTAAATTACTATAGTTCTTTATAGGAGTATTGATATCCCAATCTTCTTTTAGGGTTTGCCCTATAATATTTGATATACCACGAATTTGCAAAAACATCTTTTTATAATGTTTGCTAACAAGCATAAAAGCAGCACCTTCCATTGTCTCAACATCAATTTGGGGGTATTCTTTTTTCTCAGGCTCACTTACAGTAACACCACTACAGTTTTTAATCTCTCTAAAAAAGGGAGGAAAATCAGATGTATTATATAGTGTACCATTGTTTATTAGATTTCCATATGCAGAGTTAAACTTAGATTCAAAAACCGGCATAAATCCTTTTTTACTATTAATTCCAATATCACCAAAACAATCAGATTTTACATTAACTAAAGTTCCAATTTTATTTTCCGAAGAAAAACTACCAGCAATTCCGATATTGATAAATAAATCGTACATCGAAATATTTCTCTGACTCATCATTGCAAAAACAGTTGCAACACTTCCTATTCCAGTTACCAACAAATCCGTATTATGATACTCTGATGAATATAAAAATGAAGATACTTTTTTCATCTTTAAAGTTTCAACAATTCGTTGCGCTTCAATATATGTAGCTGACACTATTAATAAACTCATGATATATGTTTTAACAAAAATAAACTTAATTTGAGTATTTTTTGTTTAATTTGCATAAAATTTTAGATCATGGAATTTTCTTTAAACAACAAAAATAAAGGTGGTTACGTAAAAACCGAGAAATTTGATGCAGACATAACAGATAAATTGGCATCACATTATGCAGAAGCAATTACTTTATTAGGAGAAGACATTGAACGTGAAGGTCTTGTAAAAACTCCTTTAAGAGTTGCTAAAGCAATGCAATTTTTAACTCAGGGATACAATATGGATCCTGAAGAAATATTAAAATCAGCAATGTTCAAAGAAGACTATAAGCAAATGGTTATAGTTAAGGATATTGAATTATACAGTTTATGCGAACATCATATGTTACCATTTTATGGTAAAGTACATGTAGCATATATTCCAAATAATTACATCACTGGCTTAAGTAAAATAGCCAGAGTTGTTGATGTTTTTGCAAAAAGATTACAAGTCCAGGAACGTCTGACAACTCAAATTAAAGAATGTATTCAAAACACATTAAATCCTTTAGGAGTAGCTGTTGTTGTTGAAGCACATCACATGTGTATGCAAATGAGAGGAGTACAAAAACAAAACTCAATTACAACAACTTCAGATTTCACAGGTGCATTTCTTAAAGATGCAACGAGAAAAGAATTTTTATCTTTAATTGACAGATCAAATATTTAGAAACAAAAACAAATAATAATATGAAAGCATACGTTTTTCCGGGTCAAGGTGCCCAATTTGTAGGAATGGGTAAAGAATTATATGATACAAACCCAAAAGCCAAAGAACTTTTTGAAAAAGCAAACGAGATTTTAGGATTTAGAATTACAGATATTATGTTCGAAGGAACAGACGAGGAACTTAAACAAACTAAAGTAACTCAACCTTCGATTTTCTTACATTCAGTAATTACATATATCTGTCAGGAAGAAGAAGTTGTTCCTGGAATGGTTGCTGGTCATTCATTAGGTGAATTTTCAGCATTAGTAGCTGCAAAAGCTCTTAGTTTTGAAGATGGTCTTAAATTAGTTTTCAAAAGAGCAATAGCTATGCAAAAAGCTTGTGAAATTAATCCTTCAAGCATGGCTGCTATTTTAAATCTAGATGCAGATAAAATTGACAGTATTTGTGAAGGAATTCACGAGGTTGTTGTTGCAGCAAACTATAATTCACCAAATCAAGTTGTTATTTCTGGTTCTGACGAAGGAATTGACCAAGCTATGGAACAAATGCTTGCTGCTGGAGCAAAAAGAGCAATTAAACTTCCTGTTGGTGGTGCTTTCCACTCTCCACTTATGGAACCTGCACGCGAAGAACTTAGCATTGCTATTAATGAAACTCATTTTAACACTCCAACATGTCCAATTTTCCAAAATGTTGATGGAAATCATAATACATCACCAGAACAAATCAGAGAAAATCTTATTAAGCAGTTAACTAGCCCAGTAAAATGGACTCTGTCTGTAAATAATATGATTGCATATGGAGCAAAAGAATTTGTTGAATGTGGTCCTGGAGCTGTTCTAAAAGGACTGATAAGCAAAATTGATAGAAATGTATCAACTCAAGTGATAAACTAATAATCAAACTTTAGATAAAAAAAAAGCGAGCAATGCTCGCTTTTTTTTATTGTATGTGTATTCGTTATTTGATTTCGAATGTTTTTCCAGAATTTAATAAATCTTTCATATTCTTAACTTCTGTATTAGCCATTGCATGATCAACTTGCTCCTGCAACATTGTCTCATATGTTGGTTGCTCAACAGATCTAATAACACCTATTGCAACAGGATGATCTGGATATGTCATACGTGCTAACATATAGTGAATATTTGGATTTGGTGTCTTTTCATCATGAACTAAAACATCATCCATAGTAACACCATCTTCTCCTATTGTAACAACTTTGATATCCTGACCATCTAGAACAAGACCTTTATTCTTTTCTTTACCGAAAATCATTTTCTCACCATGTTTCAAAAGAATAATACGATCATCACGTACTTCCTTACCAACAATCTTCTCATGTGTAAGATTATTAAAAATAACACAGTTCTGTAGAATTTCTATAATACTTGTTCCTTTATGTTTTGCTGCATTAATAAAAACGCATTCCATTCCTTTAGGCTCTTTATCAATAACACGAGCAAAGAAAGTACCTTGCGCTCCCATTGTAAGTTCACCGGGTTTAAAAGGACTCTCTATAGTTCCATCAGGAGATGTTTTTGTTACAGATCCCATTGGAGTAGTAGGAGAATATTGTCCTTTAGTCAAACCATAAATTTGATTGTTGAAAATCAATACATTTAAATCGATATTTCTACGAATTGCATGAATAAAATGATTTCCACCAATAGCCATAGAGTCTCCATCACCAGTTGCTACCCAAACTTGTAAATCTGGTCTTGCTGATTTTACTCCAGATGCAATAGGAAGAGCTCTACCATGTAAAGTATGAAATCCATAAGCTTTCATGTAATATGGAAATCTTGAAGAACAACCAATACCTGAAATAAATACTACATTATCTTTTGTAACACCAGTTTCTGGAAGTGCTTTTTGTACAGCTGCTAAAATTGGATATCCACCACATCCTGCACACCATTTTACAGGACCGTCAATCTGAAAATCAGCTCTTGTGAGTTTTGTATTTGATTCTGTCATAACTATTTCTCCTCTAAAATTTCTTTAAACTTATTTTTCAATTCTTTAATAAAGAAAGGTAATCCTTGAACTTTATTAAACTGCTCATATTTAAACTGAGGATATTGAGAACGTAAATATTCTGCAAATTGCCCAAGGTTTAATTCACAAACAAGATGTTTCTTGAATTTTCCAAATACTTCTTCAGTATTTTTTGGAAGAGGGTATATATAATTAAATTGAGCTAAACTAACATTATAACCTTCTTCGCGTAATTCCTTAACAGCAGAATTAAGTGCTCCAAATGTTCCTCCCCATCCAATTACTAGTAGATCACCACCATTAGCATCTCCAATAATCTCTTGTTCTGGGATAAAATTTGCAACTCTTTTAATTTTCTCATCACGATAATTTGTCATAACCTCGTGATTATATGGATCGTGTGATACTTCACCAGTAAGATCATTCTTTTCAAGACCACCAATACGATGTTGTAATCCTTCTTGTCCTGGGATAGCCCAAGCACGATTTAATTTTTCTGGATCACGTTTGTATGGTTGATAAGATTCATCATTATCTTCAACAAATGGAGGTTTGATTTCAGGGAATTTATCTACATCTGGAATTTTCCATAGTTCAGTACCATTTGCTAAATAACCATCTGTTAATAAAATTACAGGAGTCATATGTTCCATTGCAATTTTTGTAGCTTCAAAAGCATAATTATAGCAATTACCTGGCGAAGAAGCTGCAATTACAGGTAAAGGACATTCACCATGACGACCATGTATAGCCTGCATTAAATCGCTTTGTTCTGTTTTTGTAGGTAATCCTGTTGAAGGGCCACCTCTTTGCACGTCAACAATTACTAATGGTAATTCAGTAATAACTGCAAGACCGGCAGCTTCAGTTTTTAATGCAAGACCAGGACCTGAAGTCGAAGTCGCTCCTAGTTGACCAGCATAACTTGCTCCAATTGCAGTACAAATACCTGCAATCTCATCTTCAGCTTGAAAAGTCTTAACATCAAGATTTTTGTGTTTACTTAACTCTTGAAGTATCTCTGTTGCAGGTGTAATTGGATAAGAGCCCAGGAATAATTTCACTCCTGCTTTTTCAGCTCCTGCCATTAACCCCCAAGCAGTAGCAACATTTCCAGTAATTTGTCTGAAAGTTCCTTTCTTGTTTTTTGCTGGATTAACATGAAATTGAGTTGCAATAGCTTCTACAGTTTCTGCATAATTGTAGCCAGCAAATAAAACTGAAGTGTTGATTTTAACTAATTCTGGTTTTTTAGCGAATTTCTTCTGAATGAAATCTTCACCTTTTTTAACATCTCTATTAAACAACCAGAAAAGTAACCCCATCACAAACTGATTTCTTGTTTTATCAGCTGTTTTTTGATCGATCCCAAGCTCTAAAGATTTTACAGTAGCTCTTGACAATGAAGTGATTGGTGCTTTAATTAAGTTAAATCCTTTCAATGAGTTATCATGTAAAGGATCTTCAACAAAGCCTGCTTTTTTGTAATGCTTGTTATCAAAATTATCAATATCAATGATAATCGTAGCACCTGATTTAACCCATTTCATATTAGTTTTTAAGGCTGCAGGATTTAATGCGATTAAGACATCAGCTAAATCACCAGGAGTCTGCACTTCTTTGTGCCCAATATGAACCTGAAAACCAGAAACTCCAGCAACAGTACCCTGTGGAGCTCTAATTTCTGAAGGATAATCAGGAAATGTTAACAAATCATTACCAAACGAAGCAGATGCGTCTGAAAATTGTGTACCAGTCAATTGCATTCCGTCTCCAGAATCACCGGCAAACTTGACAACCACCTCTTCTAATTCAATTACTTTTTTTTGGTTGTTTCCCATTTGATTTTTAATTATGGTTTTATTACAGGCAAATTTAAGGACTTATCCTTTATCAGTTATATTAAATTTATGTTTTTTTAATTGTTTTATAACATAGACAATATATTGACTTACAAAGCTATAAGCCAAGTGACCAAACACAAAAAACACAAAACATGATTTTTGGCAGCTTTTAAAAGGTCAATTAACGAAAGTAATCTCTAAAATTTTAGTCTTCGTCGATAGCATTATATAGGAAACCTAATCGTTTTCCTGTTTGCATTTTCGATTTATTTATTCTCTCTTTCATATGATCGACATTTGTGATTTTAACGTCATTATATGGAGGAACCAACAAATCAAATTTTAAAGCATAAGCTATTGCAGATTCTATCAGTTCTCTAATATTCTCAGGAGCAACAATATTTTTACCAAACTCAGGAAAGTTATAACCTAATTCCCTTCTTCCTTCGACAAAAAATGTACCATCCTTATTGATAAAAATTCGCCCTATTAAATAACCTAAATCTTCAAGTCTGTTATACTTAAAAGAATCTGCTAAAAAGTTGTAAATATTAATTATTCCTGAATAAGTCAGAAGAGGCTTTTCTGTGTAATAATTTTCTTTCCAGATTTCATGATTACGAGGAAACTCAAATATATTTGAGTGCATATTAAAAATAATCAAATCACCAGCAACCTTTACTTCTGTCTCAAACATCCCACGATCTCTATATTCTAAAAGAATACGCTCGTCCTGACCTTTTAATTCTGCATTATAAGTCATTACAATGTCCTGAAGTTCTTTTTTTAAAATTTTAAAAGCTTTCTTGGTTTGATCAAACACCTTCTGCTTTGCAACTGAGGTTTCTTTTAAAGTTGCAATAATATTGTCCTGTTGCAATTTCTTTTTATTCATAGTTTTAATATGATTTAGCAAATAGTACTCTAAATTTGGATTTTTCTCCAGTATAAACACACTTTCCTTCTTCCATAACAGGATTAACAGGAATTAGTCTTATTGTAGCCTTTGTTTCAGCTTTTATTTTTTCCTCTGTCTCACTTGTTCCATCCCAGTGAGCTTCGATAAAACCAGGTTTAGTCTCGATAATTTCTTTAAATTCTTCCCAAGTATCAACTTTATGAGTATTTTCTTCTCTGAATTTTTGTGCTTTATTAAAGATGTTTGACTGAATGTCTTCCATCAAGAATTCAATATGCTCAACAACCTTATCATTCGATATAACTTCCTTACTTAATTTATCACGACGAGCAACTTCCCATGTATTATTTTCATAATCTTTTGGCCCAATTGCAATACGAACAGGCACACCTTTAAGCTCCCATTCTGCAAATTTAAATCCTGGTCTCTGACTATCTCGATTATCAAACTTAACACTAATTCCTTTACTTCTAAGAATCTTACTCAAAGCATCAACTCTTTCAGTAATTTGAGCTAATTGCTCTTCACCTTTATATATAGGCACAATAACAACCTGAATTGGAGCCAATTTTGGAGGAAGTACAAGACCATTATTATCAGAATGAGCCATGATTAGTGCTCCCATTAATCGGGTTGAAACTCCCCATGAAGTTGCCCAAACATACTCCTCTTTATTTTCCTTATTCAAAAACTTCACATCAAAAGCTTTCGCAAAATTTTGTGCTAAAAAGTGTGATGTTCCAGCTTGTAGAGCTTTTCCATCCTGCATTAAAGCTTCGATACAATATGTTTCATCTGCACCAGCAAATCTTTCACTCTCAGTTTTTGTTCCAATATGAACTGGAACTCCCATATAGTCCTGAGCAAACTTTGAATAAACATCAATCATTTGTTTAGTCTCATCAAGAGCTTCTTGCTTTGTAGCATGAGCTGTATGACCTTCCTGCCATAAAAACTCAGTTGTTCTAAGAAATAATCTAGTACGCATTTCCCATCTAACAACATTTGCCCATTGGTTAACCAACAATGGTAAATCTCGGTAAGAATTAATCCAATTCTTATATGTATTCCAAATAATTGTTTCAGAAGTAGGTCTAACAATAAGTTCTTCTTCCAGTTTTGCGGTTTCATCAACTTCGATTCCACCATTTTCGCCATTTTTTAAACGATAATGTGTCACCACTGCACATTCTTTAGCAAAACCTTCGACATGATTTGCCTCCTTGCTAAAAAAAGATTTTGGAATAAACAATGGGAAGTAAGCATTTTGATGACCTGTTTCTTTAAACATTCCATCTAAAACTGACTGCATTTTTTCCCAAATGCTAAAACCATATGGTTTGATAACCATACATCCTCTGACTGCAGAATTCTCTGCAAGATCAGCTTTCATCACTATTTCGTTGTACCACTGTGAGTAATTCTCTTCCTTTTTTACAAGTCCTTTTGCCATATTATTTGGTATGAAATTTGCACTAAAACTAACACGTTCTAAAATTATTTTGGTTCAAAACTATAAAAATTCATAATATCATGAAAGCTTTATTTTATTTATCGTTAATTATTTTAGTTGTTGCAACATCTTGCACAACTAGTAATCATTATGGTTCTGGTGGATACGACGATGTCTATTTCAATCCCACAAACGAGCCTGAAACTGTTGTTATTGTTGAGAAATCGACTGTCGACGAAGACATGGCAACGTATGAAGAAACATATGACTCTGAGTTCAAAAATGAGCTTAGTGATGATTTAGAAGATTATTCTAGTGAGACAGATTATTATTACTATGATGATTTGAATGATGAAGATGGTTACTATGACGAAGATGGTAACTATGTAATCAATAATTATTATGGTGATTATTATGAAGATGACTACTATGATTCTTATTCAAGTCATTTTTCAAGATTTGGCCACTATTATTATCCACACTATTACTATGATCATTATTATGATCCTTACTGGGGTTGGGACTGGGGATGGTCTTGTCATTCAGGATGGTATTTTGGATATTCATATAATCGTTGGAATTACCCGTATTACGGATACAACAGCTGGGGTTACGGCGGATATTGGGGATACTCACCTTGGTATGCTAATAGCTGGAACAATGGATACTGGAATGGCTACAACGATGGTTTTAATGATGGATACTGGTATGGTAGCGGAAACAACGGCTATGGAAACGATTATTCAGAAAACGTATTTGGTAGCACTTATTATGGACACAGAGGTTCTGCAAGTAGTAACGGTTCTACTTCACAAAGTGGAAGAAATTCAGGATCAGGTTATGAAAACTCAACAACTGAAAATGACAAAGTTAGACCAACATCATCTTCAAATACACTAAACACAAATTATTCTAGCAGATCACCTATTAACACAAATAATAACAATAACGAATCAGACAATATCGGGAGAACTCCTGCATCCAATACTCCAAGTTTAACAACAGAAGATTCTAACAGAACTCCAAATAACAACAATGAACCAAGCAGAAATAATACAATTTCTAAAGAAAATAAAAAACCATCTAGGTTTACAGATAACAATAATTCTAACAATACTAACAAAACCCCTGTAGATGATAAGCCAAACCCAAACGTTAGTAGAGAAGTAAGCAGAATAAATTCTTCCAGTTTACAAGTTGATCCTTCAAATACAGGAAGAACTAACACTAACAACTCTTCTACTAACACAAATACAAGCAGATCTAATAGTAACTCAAAAGATGTTAGATCATATAATAAGCCTGAATACAACTCGAGAACCAATTACAACGTTAATAATTCTTCTAGCAGCAACAGTTCTAGGGTAAACTCTTCATCATCTAGAAATAACTCTAATACTACTTCAAGACCTGCTACTAGTAGAGGAAACTCAAATACTTCTAATAGGAGTTACACAAGACCTAGCAACTCTAACAGCACAAAATACAATGGTAGTAACAATAGTTACACAAGACCTTCAAACTCTGGAAGAAATAGCTCAAGTACAAGAACAAATAATAGTAGCAGTAGATCCAACTACAATAGCGGTTCTTCAAACAGAAGTTCAGGAAATTCAAACAGAAGTTCTTCTTATAGCAGCCCAAGTAGAAATTCAAACAGTTCTTCGAGCAGTAGTTCTAACAGAAGCTCTTCTTATAGCAGTCCAAGCAGAAGCTCAAGCAGCTCAAATAGAAGTTCTTCATACTCTAGCGGATCTTCATCTAGAAGTTCATCATCATCATCAAGAGGTTCATCATCATCTTCTTCTTCACGAGGTTCTTCTTCTTCAAGTAGTTCTTCAAGATCAAGTGGTGGCAGAAGATAATTTTATAAAAAAAAATAGACAGTATCATGAAAAGAACAATTATTATTATAGGTGTGCTTTTATCAGCAGTTGCTCTAATGGCACAAAATGAGGTGGATGCTTTAAGATACTCATACTTAATTCCAGGAGGTACAGCAAGAACTGCTGGAATGGGTGGATCATTTGGAGCCATGGGAGCAGATGCTTCCTCACTAATATTTAACCCTGCAGGCATTGGAGTTTATCGCTCTTCAGATTTCACTTTTACTCCTGCATTCGCAATTACTAATACTGACGCAAATATGTTGGGGAGCGTAGGTGAAGATTATGATGTAAATTTCAACATTAATAATCTTGGTTACATTGGCGCAATCCCTGTAAATAGCGAAAATGGTCTTTCTAGCATAAACCTTGGTTTTTCATACAACAGGTTAAATAACTTTCACGAGAATATATATATCGAAGGCCAAAACAATACAAACTCATTGACTGACTGGTTTGCCAATAGTGCTGATGGATATAAATCAAACCAACTAAACAGTTTTTATTCTGCTTTAGCTTGGGATTCCTATTTAATTGACCCATCAAATTCTGACACCACAGCATACACCAGTACGTATTATGGTGACTATGGGCAAACTCAACAACAGTTTATTTATAGAAATGGCTATCAGGGAGAATACAATTTTGCAGCTTCTGCAAATATTATGCATAAACTCTTTATTGGAGCATCTTTAGGCTTACAATCCATTAGATATGAAGAAGTCAAGACTTTACAAGAAATTGACGAAAATGGTGCTATTGCTGACTTTAACTCTTTCTCCTTCAAAGAAAGTTTGGAAACAAGAGGATCAGGGATCAATTTTAAGTTTGGTTTATTATATTCACCTGTTCCATGGATGAGAGTTGGTGGATCTATTCATACTCCTACATTCTATGATTTACATGACACATACTTTACTTCTATAACTTCAGACTTCGAAGATGCCTCAAAGTCAAGTGAATATAATTCTCCATATGGAACATTTGATTACGAATTAACTTCACCTTTCCGCGCTAATGCAAGTCTTGGTTTCATAATTGCAAAGCAAGCTTTATTAAATGTTGATTATGAATATCTTGACTATTCAATGTCAAGACTTAGAAGTGATGATCCAGTTTTCTTTGATGCAAACACAAATATCAGAAATGGATACAAGCCTGCCCATAACGTAAAATTAGGATTAGAGTATCGTTATGGTCCGATAAGTTTTAGAGCTGGTGGAGCATATTATGATTCCCCTTATGTCTCAGAACATACAAATAGCGACTCATATACACTTGTATACAGTGGTGGTGTTGGAGTTCGCTCAGATGTTGCATATTTTGACATAGCATATTCACATATCACAAATAGCTTAGAATACTTTATGTATGATGGTTATGGCGAAACTAGCCCAGTCACAGAAATTTCAAAAACTCAGGGAAGACTCTTAATGACGGTGGGTTTTAAATTTTAATCCATTCTAAATACTTACAATAAAGTCCGGTAAGATTAAATCATTATCGGACTTTTTACTTTATAAAAATTAAATCTGTGTAAGTAAAACAAGTTATGCTCTAATCTGTTATATTTAAATGTTTTCAAAAGAAGTGAAGTCTACAAAAGATAATATTTGTAAGGCTTCTACGTTTTATTTAAGAAAAATAGTATAATTTTTTAAAAAAACTATAACCTTTTCATTTTTAGTGCGTATTGAAAGCACTAATTAACGTTAAATAGGTAAAATTAAAATAGCGAATAGGACTTAAAAATGAGACAATTAAAAATTACAAAGTCTATTACTAATCGTGAAAGTGCATCATTAGACAAGTACTTGCAAGAGATTGGTAAAGAAGAATTGATTACAGTTGACGAAGAGGTAGAATTAGCACAGAGGATTAAACAAGGTGACAGAATTGCTTTAGAAAAATTGACAAGAGCAAACCTTCGTTTTGTTGTTTCTGTTGCTAAACAATACCAAAATCAAGGTCTTAGCTTACCTGACCTTATCAATGAAGGTAACTTAGGCTTGATTAAAGCTGCTGAAAAATTTGACGAAACCAGAGGGTTTAAATTTATTTCTTATGCTGTGTGGTGGATTCGTCAATCAATATTACAAGCATTAGCTGAACAATCCAGAATTGTTAGATTACCATTAAATCAGGTTGGTTCACTAAACAAAATCAACAAAGCATTCTCTAAATTTGAGCAGGAAAATGAAAGACGTCCTACTTCAGAAGAGTTAGCTAAAGAGCTTGATTTACCTGAAGAAAAAGTTGTTGACACACTTAGAGTATCTGGTAGACATGTGTCTGTTGATGCCCCTTTTGTAAATGGAGAAGAAAACAGCCTTTTAGATGTATTAGAAAACTCTGATTTACCAAAAACAGACTCAATTCTAATTAACGAATCTCTGGCTAAAGAAATTGACAGAGCTTTAGCAACTCTTACAGAACGTGAAAGAGATATCGTAAAATTATTCTTTGGAATCGCATGTCAAGATATGACTCTTGAAGAAATTGGTGATAAATTTGGATTAACACGTGAACGAGTTAGACAGATTAAAGAAAAGGCAATTAGAAGGCTTCGCCACTCATCTAGAAGTAAACTACTTAAAAGCTATTTAGGATAAAATAAAAAAAGGCAGTTTTAAAACTGCCTTTTTTTATTCTTATTGTTTAAATATTTTGAATAATTCTTTTTTATTTCCATCCTGTAATTCAATAAAGTACACTCCCCTACTAAATCCTGAAACATCAACACTTACATTCGTATCTACAAAAGTATCTTCACGAATCAAACGACCTTGAGTATCGAAAATTTTAAAATCTTTCAATCCAATTTGTCCTGATTGAATAGATAAAATTTCTGATACAGGATTTGGGAAAATTGAAAGCATATTATCGTTTTCACTTTCTCGATAAACCCCTGAATAATTTTCAACCATAACAGAGTCATTATATACGCAACCATTAGCATCTGTTAATGTAAAATAATACGCACCTGGCATTAGAGAAATTATGTTCATTTCTGTTATTCCATTACTCCATAAAACATCAACAGGCTCTTCACCATCAATAATATCAATACTAACAGAACCATCATTATCACTAAAACAGTTCTCTACAGTAACAGAATAAGACAAATCTTCATAATTTTGAACAATTACTGAACTTGCTGCTGTACAAGAATGTTCATTGGTAACCGAGACAGAATAAATCCCAGGCAAAGAAACAGTAATACTCTGATCATTGCTATCATTATTCCATAGGTACGAAACAAAGCCATTTTCTGCTATTAGCTCAACTTCGTTCCCCTTACAAATTGTTGTATCGTTGCCTAAACTAAGCTCAGGAACATCAAGGATTGCTGATATTGGTGAGATATCTGAAGGACAAGAGCCCCCAGAACCTTCAACCACCTCAATATTGTAAAAGAAATACCAAAAACTTTCGCTGTAATTATTACCTGTAAAACTTATTAAATCAGGTATAGTAAAAGGATATCCAACATTTGGCCCTTCATAATCACCTGTATATGATAAGTTATTTGCACTATTAACATGTAATTCATAATCAGCCCCAGCACTCACATGAAAATCAAGTTCAATAGTACTTTGTCCTGCACTAACATTTATTGTTTTAGTATCAAGAACAACACCACTTGAATTCTCCAATGTAAACACTCTATCTCCCACTCCACTTGCATAAACGTTAGCAGTTTTTATTGTAATTTCTGTATAAGCATCAAAATAAACAGCTCTGTCGATGCTAAATCCAAAATACCCTCCTTCTCCTGAGTTATCACTTAAACCAACATATTGAGATTCAGCCTCGTAAATATATTGATAATATATTATTGAATCAGAAATCAAATTCTCTAAAGTATAACTATCATAAATCAAATCTGGATTTTCATTTTCTTTATTTACAAACCAATTAAAATCTCCATAACCATCAGGAGCATGAAATACTACTGTTTCTCCTTCTTCGCAAAAGTATTCATTATCTATCACAGGTGGATCCAACCTGACAACTTCTACAAAGTTAGGTATCGACAAAGTATTAGTTCCATTTACATTTGTTACTTGCAAACTAACATTATACATTCCTCCAAAAGCATAACTATGTGTTGGATTTTGTTCAACAGAAGTATTACCATCACCAAAATCCCACAACCATTCAGTAGCTTCAGGATTACAAAAACTATTGTCATAAAAACTTACTTCTCCCAAACAAACATCTACTTCTCCATGCGAAAAATTTGCAATAGGAACCCCTTCATCAACACCAACACAAAACTCAAATGTTGTTCCTTCACCAAAGTCACATGCAGTAGATAAGACTTCTTTTGTTTCTGCATTAATTATTGAGTAATATCCATCACCATATCCAGCACAAATACCATCACCAAAACTATCTACAATAGAAAATATGTAACACCCCGTAGCCAAACACACTACAGTTTGATGTAAGACTCCTTCTTCTAGTTCTCCATTAGCAATAATTAACTGAGCATCTTCATTTACAAGACTCCATGAAGTTTCAGATGGATAATTATCTGTCATTAATTCAATAATATATTGTTTCCCATTTGAAAAAGCGAAAGATTTTGACACACTATTGTTTGATTCATTCTCATCATCCATCCCATTTGGGAAATATGCAGAAAATTGTATTGCATGATCACCTGAATTTGCCTGCACATCATCAAAAACTACCAAAACACTATCTCCAACTGGGATTTCTTCTTGGACATGTATAATTTCTGGAGCAAAGAAATCTAATCTATACATCACCTTAAAAGAGTCTACCAACACACTTCCATAATTCTTTACCCAAACAGCAGGTGATATTTGATCGAAACCACAATAATCCGAAGATGGAGACTCAATAGAGCAAGCTCCAACATCAGCAGCCCCTTTACTAGTAATAAAATTCTCTTGGCAATAAGAAACAACAGCAAAAGAAACAATAAATAGAATTATCGCAAGACTTCTCATAGTATCAGGTTTTTTGATTAACTGTAAATTTAGTAAAAAATTATCAAATGTCTTACTTTTGAACTTTACTTTTATAGTAATTTAATCCAAAAGAAATCTTTGTCAACTTAAATAGTATTTTTATAGCACTTATTCCTCTTGCTGTTGATACTTCAATATTATGTTTTTTTAGTAATTTATAAAACAATGATTTACGTAAAAACTTATACTTTGAAATTCCATTTCTACGCCATTCCTCATTTACCCAATGAATAACATACCAAGTTTCAGGAATTTTAAAATTAGATTTTAATAATTTGCGAATTAAGTTCCAACTATCTTCATTTGAGAACTCTCTGATATACTTCTCTAATCCAAAATCCGAAACATTATCAACTAAAATCTGGATAGGTAAGTGCCAGTCACGATTATTGGCATCAACTTTTAAATTAGCCTCATCATAACACTTTTTCATTAACTCACTGCCAATTGGAGATTTCATAATATTACCAACCAAAGGCAAAGAGTGATGTGTACGAAAAACATATTTCTCTTTAAAGTCTAATGGTTTGAGACAAGTCACATCCATATCGGTCCACCAGCCACCTTTTAAATACAATAGCTTATATCGAAAAATATCACTAAATCCAGCATAACTACCTTTTCCATGCCCAAACTGATTAGCATAATTATAACAAAACACATCAGCTCTGGGAATAATTTCACATGCATCCATCAGCTTAACCCCCTCAGGTATTGGGGTTTCAATTTTATCATAAGCCCAGAGAACAAATTCATGCCCATTATCTACAAAAGACTTCATTGTCAAAATCTCCGACAATGATAAGCTCTTACCAATCCATAAAGCATTAACTGTTTTATTCTCTACTCTCATTTATCAAAAAATATGATGAATCTTTGACAAATTTAAATAATAATTTAATAAATCTAGTTTATTAAGAATTTGTTTTGATTTAATACGAGTCCAGAATGAATTAATATATTACTTTTGCAGCCATTTTAATAAAAATAAAGTTTAATGATTACTGTTTCAAACTTAAAAATTCAATTTGGTAGCAAGCCATTATTTCAGGATGTTAATTTAAAATTCACACCTGGAAATTGCTATGGCATTATTGGTGCTAACGGAGCTGGGAAATCTACTTTTCTAAAAGCTATATCAGGAGAAATAGACTCCACTGCTGGGCACGTAAGTCTGGGTCCAGGTGAAAGACTATCGGTTCTTAGTCAGGATCACTTTGCTTTTGATGAATATTCTGTATTAGAAACAGTACTCAGAGGTCATACAGTATTATGGGACATTATGCAGCAGAAAGATTCTATTTATGCAAAAGCTGATTTTACCGAAGAAGATGGTGTTATCACAGCTGAACTAGAAGGCAGATTTGCCGACATGAATGGTTGGAATGCCGAAAATGACGCTGCAACTCTTCTAAGCAATCTGGGAATTAAGGAAAAATATCATTACAACTTAATGAAAGATATGTCAGGGAAACAAAAAGTAAAAGTTCTGTTAGCACAGGCACTTTTTGGAAATCCAGATAACCTACTTCTTGATGAACCAACAAACGATTTGGATCTCGATACTGTTTTATGGTTGGAAAACTACCTATCTAATTATGAAAATACTGTATTAGTAGTATCCCACGACCGTCACTTTCTTGATGCGATAAGTACACATACTGTTGATATTGATTTTGGTCAGGTGCAAATGTTTGCCGGCAACTACAGTTTTTGGTACGAAAGCAGTCAGTTAGCACTTAGACAAGCATCATTACAAAATAAAAAAGCTGAAGAAAAGAGAAAAGAGCTTCTTGAATTTATATCTAGATTTAGTGCCAATGTTGCCAAGTCTAAACAAACAACAAGTCGTAAAAAAATGCTTGAAAAGCTTAATGTTGAAGAAATTAAGCCATCAAAAAGAAAATATCCGGGAATTATTTTTAAACCAGAGCGAAAGGTTGGAGATAGAATACTTGAAGTAAATGGATTAAAAGCCAGTATTGATGGACATATTTTATTTAAAGATGTTGACTTTACTGTTGCAAAAGATGAAAAAATTGCTTTTCTATCGAGAGATCCCAGAGCTATGACAGCTTTATTTGAAATTTTGAATGATAATCAAAAAGCAGAAAAAGGAACTTTTGAGTGGGGGCAGACAATTACATATGCATATCTTCCTCTTGATAATGCTAATTTCTTCACAAAAGACATGACGCTTTTCGATTGGCTTTGTCAATATACAGATGAAACGACCGAGCAATACGTTAGAGGATATCTTGGTAAAATGCTATTTTCAGGTGAAGATCTAAACAAAAAAGTCAAAGTCTTGTCAGGTGGAGAAAAAATGCGATGCATGATTTCTAAGATGATGTTATTGGAAGCAAACACTCTCATTTTAGATACTCCAACTAACCATTTAGATTTGGAATCGATTCAGGCATTTAATAATAACCTTACCAAATATCCAGGTAATGTATTATTATCGTCACATGACCATGAATTTATCCAAACTGTATGTAACAGAATAATTGAACTTACTCCTAACGGCACAATTGATAAGCTTATGTCCTACGATGAGTACATTTATGACGAAAAAGTAAAAGAACTACGTGAAAAAATGTATGCGTAAGAGAATAATCAAAAACTTTATGTAAATTTGCAACAATTATGATTTACGACAGAGATAATAGAAATGACTTTTTGTTCAGTGCTTTGATAATTGGAATTTGCCTTTGGGCATTTTCAAGTATTAGTACTGAATCCTTTTCAAATTCGCTCAGGTCAGAAAATCAAAATGTACATATTCTTAGTATTTCGGCAGATCAAGCAGATGAGTTTATTACACCTGCAAGCACTCTTCCATTCAACAACAATTGTTTAATTTCTGATAATTTTGAGTCAAAATTATCAAATACTGAGAATATCTATTCTATGGTTTTGTCAATACTATTAGATATTAAATTTAAGTCTTGTAATCACAAAAGCCAGAATATCAAACCAGAAATATCAAAAACTTCAATGGATTATATTTTATCATCTAATATGGGTGTTGAATATCAATCAATTTCATAATTTATCGAATTATATAGTTATTACTTTACTATTTAGGTAAAGCATTTATTAAATTTTAAAAATTAGAATTATGAAATCAATAAAATATATTTTATTAGCAATTATGCTTAGCAGTATTTTAGTAGCTGCAATTCCAATAAATACTAAAAAGATTAAGTCTAAAAGTGTTAAATACACCCTTGAGTGCATTGACCAAAATGCAAAAAAGGAAGATATTGTAAAATCTGTTATTATTTACAAGAAAAGACTTCATTCTGCAGATTTAAAATTCAAAATACTGTTAAAAGACGACAATACAATCCTAGTTGCATCAAAATCAAAAGACAGCACTAGAGTTAAGAGTTTGCTTAATGCAGAAGGATATTTGGGATTTTATTTACCATATCTAAATCAAGAAGGAATTGAAGAAATTCTTCAAAATAAGACTTTATTATCTTTGTTTGACGGAAAAATTAATTTCACAGACCATTCTGATGCAATTATTTTAAAAGTATCAGATGAAAACAAATCAAAAGTTGACGATATTTTTAGAGAGGAAATACTATCAAAATCTGATTATAATGAACTCGTTATTGCATGGAGCAAAATAAAAAATGAGGATGGTTTGTGGGAGCTTCATTTGCTAACAAGTGACAATTATCTCGATGGTAGTTATATCCAAAAATCATATGCGCAATCTAATCGCAATACTAAAGCTATAGAAATAATGATAGAATTTTCTGATGAAGGCTCAAAATTATGGTCAGATTTAACAAATGACAACATCAATAGACTACTTGCAATAGTTATTGATGGTAAGGTTTATAGTGCTCCTAAAATCATGAGCAAAATATCTGGTGGAAAAGCTATGATTTCTGGCAATTTCACTGAAAATGAAGCAATTGATTTAGCAGCTTTAATCCAGAGCGGAAGATTACCTTTAAAATTTAAAATTATCGAATAAACTATAAGGAAAAACTTAGGATAAAAATGTCGACTCATAAAATTGAGTCGACATTTTTTTATAATTTTATTATAACCAAACAGAAAATCCTTGAAATTATTCCCCCACTAAATGCAGAACACCATTATATTCATATTCTTCTTTATCTAATCCAACAGCCTTAATTACATAGTAATATACTCCAGGACTAGCCTTACTTCCAGTTTTAAGCTTTCCATCCCAACCAGCATCATAATCCTGCCAATTAATCCATTCAAAAACATTCTCTCCCCATCTATTTACAATTGCGCCATTAAAGCTAGAAAGAGTACTAGCCTTAACCTGAAAATAATCATTAACGCCATCTCCATTGGGGGAGAAAATATTAGGAATTTCAATACTGCTAGCATTTTCTACCATTACACATGCAGGCAAATATGCAGTGTCTCTACATTCTTTTAAGTCTCTATTTGATATTACCAAATATGGTTCATAACAACCAGCTTGTTCATATTGGTGTTCAATAATATCATCACAACCTCTCGTTGTTGTTCCATCATCAAAATGCCATTCACAAACCCGAGAAACATTATCAAATTCTGATAGATTTGCAAAAATAGCTATTGCATTAGGAGCAACAAGTGTTTCATTTAGCAAACTTGCATTAAGTTCAAATTCTGCATTCAATAATCCTATAGGTTCAATATCTACAACCAAAGTATCAAAACAATTTGCAGTACCAAAAGTTTCGATATAATATGAATAATTCTCCAGATTAGGAGACATATATGCACTTAAAATTGAATATGACCCTTCTGACAAGCCAAGTACTTCATTAAAAGAACTTCCTAAATAAGATCCAGTTTCATCATCCAACCAAAAATATGAAATATCAGCAGTATCATTAATAACCACACCTCCTCTATTCATCAAACAAGTATCTGGGACAACAGTGAAATCAAAGTTTGGTAAAATTGGATCATACACTGTATCTATTGTTATCGGACTCATACACCCCCACTCATTTGTAACCATAAGACTTATACGATGCTCAGTCTCACCATTATCCCATGACACAAAATTTTGATATTTCCCTCCAATTTCATTTTGCAATTGTTCTTGAATTTCACCTTCATAGAAATTCCATGAATACTGTGGATGTTCTTGATCAGATGCTGAAATTGTTGCCAATTCTCCAAAACATTTAGGTGGAATTACTACAACATCTGACTCAGGAATTCTAGCAAAAACGACTTCTATTGATTCACTATCAGTACAGCCTCCATTGTCTTCAATCCAGTTAAATATATAAACTTCTAAATTTCCATCATCTGTATTATAAATTTCAGACCTTAGTGCAGTATTTGGATCATTATTATCATCGATAATAATATTAAACTCAGATGGAGTACTCCAGACACCTTGCCCCACACTAGGTATAGCATTGAAATTACCAGTTAAGCCACAGAACAATGTATCTTGGCCAGCATTAGCTACTGGGTTTTCATTGAAATAAATTTTCACAGGCCCTGCTGTATCAATACAATACCCTTCTCCCAAAACCTCTCCTGATTCTTCAATCCAATAAAAGTCATAATCCTCATATAAGGGAACATTTACCCATGTATGTATAGAAAAAGGATCCCCAAAATCAACACCTGCTCCTTCACAATACCAATAACCCGTAATTCCACTACCAGGATTTTCTGCACGAAGTCTAGAAAACTCTAGTCCACATGCAATTGTATCATAATCATCGATAAGTATTCGTGCATTTGGCATTTTATAAAAAGTATACACAACCTCATCAATAGATGTGCATGAAAGGTTACTGGTTGTAGCTGTATTACTTTCCATCCAAGAAAAAACAAATTCTCCACCATCTGTAGGCACACAAACTTCAGTATTTGGATCATTATAATCAAAAAAATCGGCTCCTGGTGTATGAATCCAATTTCCATAAAACTCTGAATTAATTGCACTTAGTTCTGTACAATCACCACAAATAAAAGTATCTTCTCCAGCATCAATTACAGGTATTTCAAGAAATTCAATTACCACTGTATCTTCAGAATAACAATATGTTAGGTTTGAGTTATTTTCTCTAAACACAAATTCATGCAAACCTAATTCCCAACCAGCTGTAACATGTGTAGAAGCTTGATTGACATCATCAATATCAATAAATTCACTATCTGTCGACCACCAACCAGATGGAGAATAATTCTCGTTTGCCTGAATGTCAAAAACAGCATCTAATTCATATTCTTTGCCACATACTGCATCGTCTAAACCTGCAAATGCATTAGGTTGTTGATAAAACTCAACCCACAAAGTATCAATATCAGTACAAGCATAATTTTTGACTGTCCACACAAAAGGAATTCTTACATAAGCACTATCTCCAAATACTCCATCGTTAAGTAAACTTACTGACGTTTGAGCCAAAGAACAATCACCAAACAAACATGATACTTCTGGCGAAATCCATTCTGACATAGCCCATTCACTTCCTGTCATATTAGCACTTAACTCTGTATATTCCAGCCCGCAAACCTCTGCCTCATCAGTCGCACCGACACTTGCAACTGGCTGCCTTGCAAAACTAATTGTAGTAGATACAGATGAACTACATACACTTCCTTGGATCTGATTTTGTTCTGTCCAAACAAAAATAACCTCTAATATATTATTGTCAAAGTTCCCGATGGTTACATTAACATCCGGACTATATATTGAGGGAGAATAAAATGGTTGAGGTATTAAAAGGGTACTATCCTCTGCATTATAAGCAGCCCACATTCCTTCATAATTTACATTATCAACATGCAATACATACTCATTTGTACAAACGGTATCTCGGGTAATAAATATTGAAGGAGTTGGAGACTCAATAAAACTAACTGTTACAGAATCTAGTCCAACACAAGTTTCATAAGACTCTTCCCAATAGTAAGTATAAGTTCCATAACTATTTGTAACTAATGTAGTATCCTGATTTGGATTATTAATTACAGCCGGGCCTGTCCAAGTACCACTTGAGCCTTGAATGCTTGGTATTGCCTGAAGCACTACAGAGTTTTCACATGAAAAAACATCATCTCCAGCAAAAGTTGGCAGATCTTGGTAGATTGTAATATTTATTTCCTCATTATCTGAGCAATATGCATTTTCGTCAAATGCATATATTATTTGCGAATGTGTAATTGGAGAAGTTACTACACTACCTTGTCCGTTTGTTGCCGTATAATAGTTCTGACTCCCAGTTAAATTAGCTCCATTTATTGTAGGTAAATCAATTGAATTACACCCAAAAATCTCATCAACTTCAAAAATATCAGGAGTATCATAAATTGAAATATTAAAACTTTCCTCATCAGAACATTCAGAAGAGCCATCGTACATATAAACAAGTTGAGATGTGGTTACAGGAGAAGACACAATCCCTCCCGTTCCATGTGGACCAGTATAGTAATTTTGTCCTCCAGTTAAATTTACACCTGAAATAGCAGGAAGAGTATAGCTTCCACACTCATGTATATCAGAAGCTGCAAAAATATCAGGAGAATTATTTGGATAAACAAAGAAACTCTCTTCATCTTCACAATTTCCAATATTATCATAAGCATATATCATTTGTGCTACAGTAATTGGAGATGTCACAATATCGCCATTACCTCCAGGTTGAGTATAATAGTTTTGATTTCCTGTTAGATTCTCACCAACTATTGCAGGTAAATAAATTTCATTACAAGAAGTAATATTATCAATTGGATAAATATCTATCTCTGGTGAGACTATTGATATTTCACCTGTTGCACAGTTATTCATATCAGACACAACAACAGTATAATGTCCTAAATCATAACCATTTGCTGATATTTCAAGAGTATTTAAAAACTCTCCATCTATAGCTACTCCATCGTAATACCACTGCACTGTTTCTATTGCATTGGTACTAACACTTAATACTAAATCCTCATTACAATAATCACCTGTTACAGTAATAGGAATACCCCAAAGCGAGGATTCATTTAGAATCAGATTGTCAACAAAAAAACTTGGCATCATCTGTCCTTCACTAGGATTTAAAGTACCAGCATTATACTCACCTCCAGCAGGATATGTGCATGGGCCACCTAGAGCAATCGCATAAATATGAGATGGAGAAGTAACTGTAATAGAATAATTTGCCCAAACTCCATGAATATTATCAGGTGTAACACTAACAGTTCCTAATTCCTGCCAGTTCCCATATCCTACAGGGCATGTAGTTCCCATAAATGGTAAATCAGAACAAGAAGTTGTACCATAAATTGTAAAATCTATTGGAGGAAGCTCAACTGGATAAATCGGAGAATGTTCTCCTAACTCATTTATAACATCAAATGCTAAATCAAATTGTATTTGATAAGAAACCCCTGCATGCATCGCAGAACTTAAACAAGCACCAATATATTCTGAATAATTATCGTTGCAAATTACTCCTGCAGCACCATTTCCATCAGGAAAAGGAATAGGAGCAACTCCTGTAAACCCACAAGTATTAAAGTAATCGCTTGTTGCCTGAGATGCCTGAATCCAGGTATTTGCACAATTTAACTGAGAATACTCATCAGGACAACATGAATAACCTTCAAAAGATGGATTTGGGATTAAAGAAGGAACTTCATTAACTATAATACTGTCACAATAACATTCCTCAGTATCATTTAAGTCAATCAATCCATCTCCATCGTCATCAATGCCATTATTACATATTTCCTGAGAAAATGTAATTCCAAATATGAACAAAAAATAAAAAATAAAAAATAACTTCATTTTATACTGATTTTTGGTGGTAATAGAAAATTTTATATTAGTTTTATAACATAAAAGAGACAAAGACAATAAAGAAAACGTTGTTTATATTATAAAAAAAACTTTTTATTCTAATATTTAAAAATATTAGAATTCAATATTTAATAATTATCACTTATATTTGTTACTTGATAAGTATTAGCAATGAGTCAATTTTCTGAATTCCTTAAATATCTTTACCACAAAGCTCAAAATCTTAAATATCCATTTTTGATATATCCTATTGAGCATGGTGGAAAATTTTCAGTTTCGACTAAAAAGATGAAGGAATTTAACAAAGTAAGATTCCATGGTCCTAAACGACTTGCTTGCTACAACCCTTTTGTAAATCTATATTTTAATAGCCGAGGGCAAGCTGTTGTATGCTGTAGAAATCAAGATACTGTGCTTGGGACATACCCTAAGAACACAGTAAAAGAAATATGGCTTGGAGAAACTGCTGATAAACTAAGAAATCATATGCTAAATAATGACTTCTCAATGGGTTGCTCCTATTGTCGTCATCAGTTTGAAACATCCCGATTCTATGGTTTACCATCAATGCATGCTGATTATTATGCTACAACTAAAGTTAATTATCCCAAAATAATAGAACTGGAATTATCAAACACCTGTAATTTACAATGTGTGATGTGTTCTGGAATAGTTTCTTCATCAATTAGAAAAAGTCGCGAAAAACTCCCTCCTCTGGTAAATCATTATAATGAGAATTTTGTAGAACAGCTAAAAGAATTTCTCCCACATGCTAAAGAAATCAAATTTTATGGTGGTGAGCCTTTTTTAATTGATACTTATTATAAAATTTGGGATGAATTACTCGCAATTAATTCAAAAGCAAAACTACATGTTGTTACCAATGGAACAGTTTTAAACGATAAAGTCAGAAACTATCTAAAAAATCTAAGATTTACAATTACCGTTTCCTTTGATGCTATGAATAAGGAAATGTTTGAATCTATCAGAGTTGGGGCTAAATTTGACACCGTGAAAGCCCATATAGAAGAATATAATGAGCTATTACAAGGCAAAGGCTTGTCTTTAAGTGTTACGCCAATGAAATCAAATTGTCGTGAAGTTCCAAAAATTATTGATTATTGTAATACTCTTAATGCAACAGTGAATATGTCCTTTGTTGAAAACCCTGCAGATATGGCTCTTTGGACAATGTCTTCAACCGATTTAAAAGAACTTGAGATATTTTACAATTCATACGAATTCCAACATTATAAAGGAGTTAATGCTGAATACAACATTACTGCTTTCAAACAATTTGTTGATCAAATTAAAACATATCAAAAAACAAATCAGAAACTTGAAGACAATTTTTTTCAAAATTTAAAAACAGAAGAAGAATCAAGAAACATTGTCAATACTGTTCTAGAGCAAGCAATTCAAGAAAATATTATTTTTGAATCTGACAGAAAAGATATATTAAGAATAATCAACAAGATTGATTCCCACTTAACTGGTTTTCGACAACACATTTTCTTTGGCAATCTTGCCAGTCTACTAAATGAAAAAGGTGTTGATCCAATTAAAGAAATTGTAAAAAATGGCTACGATAGAAAAGAGCTTCATAGCAAACTTCAAGAAATGACAGTAATGCCTGATATTTATAATAAGACGTACAAAAAAATCTAATGAACATTGTCTTTTTATGCCAACAATTACTGAATTAGTTTGTTATTTAATCAATCAAAAATTTATCAACTAAATATCTATAAAAATGAACCTATCCCGATTAAACTTGAAATTAGTTATCTCAATTGTTGTAATGATTATGTTTTTCGCATGTAACAATGCTCCAAAAACAAAAGATAATAAAGAAATAGTAAACGGGAAAACCAAAGAACAGATTGAAGAAGATATTTATGTTCATGATTCAATGATAATTGTTAAGGTTTCTGAAACTAACATTGCGGAGACTCCTCATCAAGTTGATGTACGTAAGATTTATGATAAACCTAATGCCCAAGTTATGATTATCAAGTTAGAACCAGGTGAAAGTTTAAAAGAACATATCACTCCAGTAGATGTATTCTTTTACATTCTTGAAGGAACAGCTGATATTATGGTAGGAGATGAAATAAAATCTGTAGAAACTGATTGTCTAGTAGAAAGTCCTAAAGACATTAAACACTGCATTTATAACAAGTCTGAGAATGTTGTTAGAGTGATGGTTGTAAAAGCTCCAAAACAAACAGAAAATTCAACAATTCTTTAATCAAATTTTATTTGTATAAAAATTAACAAATAGAGTATCGATTTTGGTTTTCTGAACAATTAAGTTTACTTATCTTTGCGAAAAATTTATTGCTGTGGAAAATACACGAAAACCAAAATGGTTAAATAAGAAATTGGACTATACAAGCATGAAGGAAATGGGAAACATGCTTCGTAGTTTAAACCTTCATACAGTATGTGAAGATGCAAAATGCCCAAACATGGGTGAATGTTTCAGAAATAGCACTGCTACTTTTATGATTTTAGGTGAAATTTGCACAAGAAATTGCAAATTCTGTGCTATCCCGGGAGGAAAACCGACTCCAGTTGATCCTGAAGAGCCTAAACATTTGGCAGAAGCTGCACTGAAGCTAAAGCTAAATCATGTTGTTATAACTTCTGTTACCAGAGATGATTTAGAAGACGGTGGAGCTACACAATTTGCCGAGTGCATAAAAGAAATCAAAAAAGTACTTCCTAAGTCAAGTATAGAAGTTTTAATCCCAGATTTTGAAGGCAACAAAGAAGCCTTAGACATTGTAATTGCAGCTAAGCCTGAGATTATCAATCATAATGTTGAAACTGTACCTGGGCTTTATGAAATTGCAAGACCAATGGCAGATTATCAGCAATCTTTAGATGTTTTAAAATACGTTAAAGAACAGGATTCTGAAATCTACACAAAATCTGGTATCATGCTAGGTTTAGGAGAACAAAAAGATGACGTTTTCAAGTTATTTGATGATCTTGTAAATATCAATTGCGACATGCTAACAATTGGACAATATTTGCCACCATCACATCAACATGCTAGCCTAAAAGAATATGTAGCTCCTGAAGTTTTTGAAGAATACAAAAATACAGGGCTGGAAAAAGGTTTCAAATATGTTGCATCAGGACCATATGTAAGAAGCTCTTACAATGCACTGGAAGGAATGAAAGAAGTAAATGATAAATAAGAGACAAATAACAAGATACAAAAAAACAAGGGACAATTGACATAAAGATGATTAGACTAATTAACTCACTACTTCCGTCTTATGTCTTCCAACTTAAAACTTAAAAAACCATGAAATATATTGAATTTGATAATCACATGAGAGCTTCGCACGCTTTTGCAGTGGAAGAATACATTATGAAAAATCCAGATTTTAAAGATGAGTACTTTATGTTCTGGACAACCAAGCCAACTTTAATGATTGGTCATTTCCAAAATACAATTCAGGAAATAAATTCACAATTTGCAAAAGATAACGATATAGATATCGTAAGGCGAAACAGCGGTGGAGGAACAATTTACACCGACCCAAGTTGCTGGCAATTTAGTTTTATAACATGGAAGGATTCTGGTCATGTAAAAGATTTTAGAGATTTTACAAAACCTGTTATCGAGGCCCTACACAAACTTGGAGTTGAAGCTGTTTTTTCTGGTCGTAACGACATCCATTGTAATGGCAAAAAATTCTCAGGAAATGCTCAATTTGGAATGAAAGATAGATTCTTACATCATGGAGCAATGTTGTTCGATACCAATCTTGAAAATCTTGTTCGTTCCCTAAACGTAACTGACGAAAAAATCATTTCAAAAGGAATTAAATCTGTACGAGAAAGAGTTACAAATATCAGACAATATCTTAACAAGGATATGAATTCATTAGAATTTAGAGATACAATGATTGAGATTCTACGTGGTGATATGGAACAAATTGAACTAAGCGAAAAAGATTTAGCTGCCATTGATAAAATTGAAAAAGAAAAATTCCAGACATGGGACTGGAATTATGGCAATTCTCCTGCTTTTAACATCACAAAGTCTAATCGTTTCGAAGGTGGAAAAGTTGAAGTTCAACTTGATGTTAAAAATGGAGTAATCCAAACCTGCTCAATTTTTGGTGACTTTTTCTGTAATGGAGATATTTCAGAAATTCAAGATGCTGTTATTGGATGCAAATACGAAGCAAATGCTATAAAGAATAAATTACAAGAAGTAAAAGCTGATGAAATGATGTACAAAGTTACAATCGATGAGTTAGTTTCGTGTTTTGTAGAGTAAAATTTCTGACACAACTATTATAATATAAAAATCTCGACTAATACAAGTCGGGATTTTTATATTCCTACTCCAAAATTTGCCAATAATTTTCGGTACTTACAACATTAAACTCATAGTCTGTATAGTTATTTTTAAAATCTGTTGGAATTTTCACTTTTCTGTTTGGACTATATTTACATTCATACAGCTTTAATTCACCACCATATTCCTCAATATAATCAATCTCTTTCTTTTGGTAATTTCGCCAGAAATATGAATTTACTAGCTTGCCTGTATTATAATTCTTTTTTTGCATCTCTGCTATAAAATAATTTTCCCAAAGATGTCCGACATCATTTCTAAAAGTAAGAGGGTTAAAGTTTCTAATAATCGAATTTCTGATTCCACAATCGTAGAAATAGTATTTTTTGTTTTTCCCAATTTCATTTCTGGGATTATTACTTAATGCTGACAGTCCAAAAATCACAAAACTACTCTCAAGTAATTCTATATATCTTTTTACTGTATTAACATGTACGTTTAGTTTGTTCGACAACTCATTTAATGACACCTCACTTCCAATCTGAAAAGCAAGTAATTTAAGAAGATTATACAAAATTTCAGGCTTCTTCAATCTTTCGAATTGAAGCACATCTTTATACAGATAATTCGATGCGATATTGTCTAATTCTTCAATTGCATATTCTTCGGGTTTATTATAAACATCAGGATATGTTCCAAATCTCAGGATATTTTCAAGTTTTGAATTAACAGCAAGCAAATCTTCGTTTTCGACAAGCTCGCCAAACGAAAATGGAGTCATATAAAAAAAACGCGACCTTCCTGTTAAAGGCTCTCCCGACTCTTGCTGTAAACTTAATGCAGACGAACCTGTTGCTATAATTTTAATTTCAGGAAAAGTATCATGAATAATTTTTAATACATTTCCAATATTTGGAATACTTTGAGCCTCATCAAAAACCACTAATTTGTATGAACCAATAAACGAAAATAATTTCTCTGAATTAGTTGTTTGTATTAACTCGCTATTTTCCAATAATTCACAATTTATGTATCTTGAATCCGGATAATCATTAATTATCTTTCTCACCAAAGTAGTTTTCCCAACTCTTCTGGCTCCGAGCAAAACGACAACCTTATTCAAATTAAATGCTGACTTTATTCTATCTTCTATACGTCTGTTAATCATACCATTGCTTTTCACAAAAATACGTATTCATAAACTAAAGTGCAAGTTTTTTATCAATTTTATGCACTCTACTGCACATTTTTTATCAAATTCATGCACTTTGCTGCATATTTTTTATCAAGTTTATGCACTTTACAAATTGACAGTCAAAATAAAACCTGTTAAAAACCATGAATCATTAAGTTTTAACAGGTTTAAATATTCAAGTATTTTTTTAGTACATGATATTTTTTGTCATAATCTTTGCAAACCTTCGTACCTCAGTTGTGGCAAAGATATACGCCAAAAACAGTTTCATTTACATTTAGTATCCCCGGACTGTGTCCGGGGTTACTAATATCTCGCTCCTAACGGAGCTTAGAAGATATTTTAAACCACAATAATTTTAATAAATTAAAAACCTGTCAAGTACTAAGAAATTTTTCCTAAAACATCTTTCTTAGCAAACTCAACAGCTTCTACTAATCCATCAGGATTTTTACCACCTGCTGTAGCAACAAAAGGTTGTCCACCTCCACCACCTTGAATTAATTTAGCAGTTTCGCGAATAAGGTTACCAGCATGCATAGACTTTTCTTTTGTAAGGTCTTCGGAGAAAGCAATAGCAAGATAAGGCTTATTGTCAACCACTGTTCCCAGAACACAAGCAAATGTATTAACTTCACCTCTAATTTGAGCACAAATTTCTTTCAGGTCGTTACTTGAACCCACTTCAACTTTTCCAGCGATAAGTTTTACCCCATTCACATCCTCAGCATCATTTATCAATTTCTTTTTTAAAGTTTTAAGCTCAGCAAGTCTATATTGGTCAATCTGTTTTTTTAGTTTGGCATTCTCTTCTAGAATAGACTGAATAACAAAAAAGACATCTTTAGGATTGTTTACCATTCCAGAGATATTATTAAAAGCATCAAGCTTCTCAAGAATTCTCTTTTGTGCAACATCACCTGTAACAGCCTCAATTCTTCTAATTCCTGCAGCAATTCCAGTTTCTGAGATAATCTTAAAGAACCCAATACTAGCAGTATTTTCAATATGAGTTCCTCCACATAGTTCAACTGAATCACCAAACTTAATCACTCTCACTTTATCTCCATACTTTTCGCCAAAAAGAGAAATTGCACCCATTGCCTTCGCATCGTCCATGCTCACATCACGTTTCTCAATTCTAGATACATTCTGACGAATAAGCTTATTAACTCTCAAAACTACTTTTCGAATCTCTTCCTCTGTCATTTTATCAAAATGCGAGAAATCAAACCGTAGCCTATCACTATCGACTAAAGACCCTTTTTGCTCAACATGCTCTCCTAAGATTTCTCGAAGTGCTTGATGCAGCAAATGTGTAGCAGTATGATTTCCTGCTATCGCAGCTCTTTTTTCCGCATTAACAACAGCTCTAAACTCTGCCTCTGCATTCTCAGGTAATTGTTTAACAACATGTATTATCTGATTGTGTTCTTTTATTGTATTTACAATGCTGATTTTCTTGTCATTACTCTCAATATAGCCAACATCACCAACTTGCCCACCTGACTCAGAATAGAAAGGAGTTTTGTCAAAAATCATGTGATACAATACAGATTTCTTTTGTTCAACCTTACGATATTTTACAATCTTAACATTTGCTTCAAGTACCTCATAACCAACAAACACACAATCTTCTGCCTCAGCATCAAGAACTACCCAATCTCCTGTATCTGTATCTGCAGCATTACGAGCTCTATCTTTTTGCTGCTGCATTTCCTTGTCAAATTGAGTCTTATTAACAGTAAAACCATTTTCACGAGATATCAATTCAGTTAAATCCAAAGGAAATCCATAAGTATCATACAAAACAAAGGCTTCTTTGCCTCCAATTTCTGTTTTATCATCTTTCTTAAGTTTTTGCATTTCAGAATCTAACAATCTGATTCCTTTATCCAAAGTTCTTAAGAATACTGTTTCCTCCTCTTTTATAACTTTAGCAACTAATTCCTGCTGAGACTTCATTTCAGGGAAAGACTCTCCCATTAAATCTGTTAATGGATCTACTAGTTTATAGATGAATGGTTCTTTTACATCAAGGAACGAATAAGCATAACGAACAGCACGACGCAAAATCCTACGAATTACATAACCAGCTTTGTTATTTGATGGTAACTGTCCGTCTGCAATTGCAAAAGCTACAGCTCTTAAGTGATCTGAAACTACTCTTAATGCAACATCTGTTTTATGATCAACACCATATTTTTTCCCAGATATCTGAGTAATTTCACCAATTAAGGTCTGGAATAAATCTGTATCATAATTTGATTTCTTCCCTTGTAAAACAGCACAAAGTCTTTCGAATCCCATTCCAGTATCAACATGCTTTTGAGGCAATGGCTCAAGTGTACTATCAGACTTACGATTAAACTGAACAAAAACAAGGTTCCAGATTTCTATAACCTCATTATGATCCATATTAACAAGATCTTTCCCTGCTACTTTTTCCTTTTCTTCTTCATCACGTAAATCGATATGAATTTCAGAGCAAGGACCGCAAGGACCAGTTTCGCCCATCTCCCAGAAATTATCTTTCTTATTTCCGTAAACTATTTTATCTTTAGAAACATGTTTAAGCCATAAATTTTCAGCTTCAGTATCTACTGGCATATTATCATCTTTAGATCCACCGAAAACAGTAACATAAAGATTCTCTTTGTCAATTTTGTAAACTTCTGTCAACAGTTCCCAGGCAAAATCAATAGCCTCTTCCTTGAAATAGTCGCCAAAAGACCAGTTTCCAAGCATTTCGAACATTGTATGATGATAAGTATCTTGTCCAACATCTTCCAAATCGTTATGTTTTCCAGACACTCTCAAACACTTCTGAGAATTGGCAACACGAATAGACTCAGGCTTTCTGATATCAAGAAATATATCCTTAAACTGGTTCATTCCAGCATTGGTAAACATCAATGTTGGATCTCCCTTAATAATCATCGAATCGCTAGGTACGATTTTATGTCCTTTCTTCTCAAAATACTCCTTAAAAATGTTTCTTATCTGCTTAGAATTCATCATTTTATGCCAATTTATTGTACTTACGTATATTATCAATTTCAATATTTTGCAAATTTAGACTAAATTCTTAAATTTGCATGATTTTTTATCAATAATAGATAAAAGAATTTATAACAGAATGAAACTATTTAAGCCTAAATACAAATATAATCCAAATACTTTACAGTATGAGAAGATTAAGTTCAGTATGAAAAGAACTCTAATCAAACTTATTCCATACACTATCTCTTCTGTAATTTTCGGTGTATTGATTATGTTTTTTTATATCGTAGTTTTTGAGTCTCCAGAGGAAAAGCTTTTAAGATCTGAAAATGAATTCCTAAGAGAGAACTACGAAAAAATGAATGAGCGTTTAGCAGAAAGTGATAATATATTAGATGACATTGCTGATCGTGATAATTATATCTACAGAACAACCTTCCAACAAGATAGCATTCCATTTACTATTAGAAACTCTGGAACAGGTGGTGCAAACAGATACAAACACCTAGAAGGATATGAAAGCACAGAAATCGTAAAAGAAGTTGCAAAAAAATTAGATAAGGTTGAAAACAAACTAAATATTCAATCTTTATCATATAACGACCTGATTAAAGAAATTCAAGAGAAAAAAGAACTATACAGAGCATTGCCGATTTTACAACCTATTCATGTAAACGAAATGACACGTATTGGATCTTTCTTTGGATATCGTCCACATCCAATTTTAGGTATTGTTCACATGCACAAAGGTCTAGACCTTGTTGCACCACAAGGCACTCCTATTTACGCTTCTGGAGATGGAACAATTATGGGAATTGAATATAATAACACAGGTAGTGGTTATGGGAATTCCATTCTTATTGACCATGGTGTTGATGGCTTAACATCAAGATATTCTCATTTGAGTGCTATCAATGTCAAAAAAGGACAAAAAGTTAAACGTGGAGAACAAGTTGGAGAATGTGGAAGTACTGGATTATCTACTGCTCCTCACTTACACTATGAAATTATGATAAATGGCGCAGCAGTAAATCCATTACGTTATATGCTTGCTCCAACACCTGCGGAATACGAACAATTACTCAAATTAGCAGAATATCCAGGTGTCACATTTGACTAAAATATTCTTTCTTCTTATTTTCAGTAGCGTATTATGCTCTGCTCAGGAAAGTGTAAAATTTATTATCCCAACATTTTTAGGCAATGAAACCCGCAATTACTATGGCAACGAAGCTCCCGAAAAGCTTGATGTAATCTGGAGAACTAATCTGGGTGGTGGATATACTGTCATTCCCAACAAAGCAAAGGACACAGTAAAAATGTATGGTGCAGGATGGACAGGTCAATCTCTACTGGTACAAGAAGGCGAAAAACTATACATCGTACAAGGTGCATACGATTATAATCTCCGAAAAATTGATGCGGAAACAGGAAAAATCATCTGGGAATATCAGTATGATGATGTAATTAAAAGTTCTGGATGCATCTGGGCAAATCCTAATAAAGAAAACGATGATCCAGATAAATATGTAATTTTTCAAGGTAGTCGCAGAGGTTTTGGAACTGAATTGTGGGAAAACATTATTCCAAGTTATAGAGCAATCTCATACAGAACAGGAAAAGATCTTTGGAAATACAACTCAGTTAAAGGAGGATCATTTAGTAGAGATGTCGATGGGACAGCACTTATTTTAGAAGATACACTTTTTATTGGTTTGGAAACTGGTCATTTTGTTGCATTAAACCCAAATCCTGATTCAGCAAACTACAAAAAAGGAATAAAGCAACCAGATGAATTGTTAAATCATAAATTGTATACAGATGAAGACATCTCAGCGCATCACTATAATGTAGTAATAGAAAGCGCTCCTTCTATTCTTAAAGACCATATTTATGTCACATCAGGCGCTGGATACCTGTATGGTTATAACAGAAAAACTCAAGAATTTGACTTTTCTTTTTATACAGGTTCTGACATGGATGGTTCACCAATTATAACTCGTGACAGTTGTATTTTGATATCTATTGAGAAACAGTATATTGATGGAAAAGGTGGTGCTATGTTAATTGATCCATCAAAACATCAGGATTCATGTGTAGTTTGGTTCTACCCTACTGGAGACAGCACTTTTACTGACTGGCGTGGAGGCATTATTGGTTCTTGTGCAACAAATGACATGTACATTACTAAAAAGGATCATTCCTTATCTGCATTTATTGGAATTGACGGCCATCTCTATGTTGTTGATAATGAATTTACAAATCCTGATGATTCAACTCTTTGCCCAAACAAAATTAACACACATGTAAAACCACAGCTAGTTTTTGATTACAAAACCGGGATTTCTGTTTCAACTCCTATTTTCACAGAAGACAGGCTTATAGTTTTAACTTATGATGGATTATACATGTTTGAGTATGATGATAAATGCAACTTTAAATTACTTGAAAAGAATCCAAATATTAGAGGCGAAGCAACGCCAATAATTCACAATAAGAGACTTTATGTCGCATCCCGAGATAGTTATCTTTATTGTATCGGAAAAAAAGAATAAAAAAAGCCTGAACTAAGTCAGGCTCATAATATTCTTATCAATAATATTACTCAATCTTAACTAAAGTTTTAGACGCAATTTTCTGCCCATCAACAATCAAATAATAAAAATATGTTCCATTTTCAGTGTCAGTAACATCAATAACTAAACTACCTTCACCCCTTTCATAGATTTCGACATCTTTTATTAGTTCTCCCTTTACACCTGTAATTCTTAACAAAGCATTTTCAACATCATATGGTATAAAGTACGAAATTGCAGTTGTATTTTTATATGGATTAGGGGCATTTTGAAATAGTCTTGCACTTGTATACTTTATTTCTTCTTTACCTAAAACAACAGCCTCAAGCGCTGAAACTCTTGTTTCAAGATCAGCAATTAAGGGTTGTAAATCTACAGAAATTGATGTTCCACCTTGAATATCAAGTTGTAGAACTGTACCAAACAAATTTGCATCTAGCACACCATGAGAATCACCAATAGTGACCCAACTTGTTCCATTATAGTATTTTATTTTATGATCATTTCCATCTAAATAAATACACCCCTCAGTATTTTCAGGCATTTCAGTTAATGGATTAAACAGAAATGTGCTATCTGTTCTAATATGGCCTTTAACATCTAAATGCGTAGTAGGTGTCCACGTACCGATACCAACAAATCCTTGTTCTCTCAATGTTAAAGTAGATGTAGGAGTCGAAGGACCAATCCTAAATGGTAATTTGCTACCATTTGTGACATCTCTTACAAAGAAATTAGTTTCATTTGCAGCAATATCCCATACCTGTGCTGCCCATCCGCTTGTTCCATCCTGATCAAGTCTTACAGAAGGCGTATCCCCATCAGCAATATGTAACTCTAGCATTGGGTTCGAAGTTCCAAAACCAATTCGACCATAAGAACCAACAAATAGCGCATTGTCTGACAAGCCTGAAACTATCTTAAATGGTATAGTATTAGCAGTAACATCCTTAATAGCAAAGTACTCGTCCCCATTTTGGAAATGATCATTAATTTGGATAGACCAATCATTAAGAGGGTAACCCGATAAAATACTACTGTCATCAAAAAGTATACTTATATTATCTTCATTACAAACTAAAGTTGAATTCAAGGTTGCTCCATTTGTCATACTATATCCAACCCCCATTCTACCGTCTACGAACAAACTTTCTGGAATAAATTCCTTTGTATTTTCATCAAAAGGCATTAGAATTATTGGCTTTGACTGTTGATTTATAAACGGAGCAACATACTCATATTTTATAATTTTAACAGGTGCATTTCTTCCGTTACTTACCACTTGAGCAAACATATTGCTACCAAAAAAACTAACAATAATTATCAGCAAAAACAATTTCTTTTTCATAATATAAGATTTTAAGGTTCGTCAAGACAAGAAAAATTTATCTCCTGATAAAATCAGAAGACAAATACACATATTAATAAACACTCAAAATCAATTAATGTTCACTTTTACTATACCTAACACACATTTAGTATGTGTAACAAAATTTTATCACCAATAATAGAAGTAGCATTTTCACTAATCTAATTACAAAAATAATGGGTCGGAAATTCCGACCCATTAATAATTTACACATGTTAAAATTGTTAATCAACTTTAACTAAAGTTTTTGTTTCAAGTTTTTGTCCATCAATAATTAGAGAATAAAAATATGTTCCTTTAGCAGTTTCGATACCGTCTAGAACAACGCTTCCTTCACCTCTATTATAGATTACCATATCTTTAACAGATGTTCCATCTACAGAAGTTATTTTTAAAACTGCATTTTCTACTGTTTCAGGAATATAATAATTTATTGTAGTTGAATTCTTATATGGGTTTGGTGCATTTTGGAATAATCTTGCACTTGAATATTTAACACTTGCTTTACCCGAAACAAGTGTTTCAAGAGCTGCAATTCTATCTTCTAAGTCCTGAACTAAAGGCTGTAAATCAACACTTACTGAAGCTCCGTTTTCAATTTCAATTTCTAAAATAGTTCCTGTTAGAGTTGCATCAACCAAGTCTTGACTATCATCAATTGAAATCCAATCTGTACCATTATGAACTTTAAGCAAATGCTCATTTCCATCCATATAAATAGCACCTTCCAGAGGGTATTGACTTTCTTCAGTCATAGGAGATAAAAACAACGTACTATCAATATTAACATTTCCTTTTACATCTAACTGAGTAATTGGATCCCAAGTACCAATTCCAACATAACCAGTTTCCTTTAATGTCAACACATCACTAGGAGCTCCTGCAGCAATCCTAAATGGCAAGGTACTCCCACCTGTTACATCTCTAACAAAGAAGTTTACTTCATTACCTGCAACATCCCATTTTTGAGCTGTCCATCCACTAGACCCATCTTGATCCAATCTTACTGCAGGACTATCTCCATCAGCTATATGTAGCTCGACTTCTGGGTTAGGTGTTCCAAAACCAACGCGCCCATTGTCATCAACAAACAAAGCGTTATCACCAGCATCTGCCATAATTTTAAATGGGACTGCTCCTGCAGTAACATCTTCTACCATAAAACAATTGTCTCCACCATTAGCTGTTTCGTTTATTGTTATTGCCCAATCATTAGAAGGAAATTCTGCAGATGCGCTTGTGTCATCAAATAATAGCTGAATATTGTTCTCCATTATCATTATAGTTGCAAAACCCAACACAGTATTTTCAACCATATCATCACCAAGGCCTAATCCACCAGTGATGTATAAATCTTCCGAGATTAATTGTTTTGTAGAACTCTCTCCTGTTTCAATAATAGTTTTTGGTGTGTGCACTTTAGGTTGATTATTTACAAGTGAAATACTTGGGGAGCTCGAAAACAACCTCCCATTCACATTACTTTGTGCAAATAGAGCACTACTGGAAAAGATAATTCCAAGTAGGATAAAAATCATTCTTCTTTTCATTTTATTATATTTTAAGTTAGAAAACAAAAGTAATACACAAAATCAAATAACATTCCACTGATTTGAAATCGACGGATGACAATTTGAATTTGATAAAAAAAGCCGTAAAAACATAAAATGTTTATTACGGCAAAATCAATTTTAAAGTTGTTTTATTTTTTCTTAGCAATCAATAAACTTGGTGCCCCAGTATGGTAATCATATAAGAAATCTATTGGTTTTGGATTTCCATTTTTATATGCTTCTTTGAGATCATTTTGAGGTCTGTTTCCAAATAATCTGATAGGTCCGATATAGTTACCATAAAGTTCAATATCCCAGGTATTATCAAGGAAACGATACTGCATTCCTGAAGGTCCGGTTAATATTTGTTTGCTATTATCAAGAATTAACTTCTTAATTGTTTCAAATCCTTCCATATCAAGCAAATAAGATGACGCCTTCATAAAAGTTGTCTGATCTTTAAAATAGTTTTGCATCATAAGAGTGAAAGACTGTTCATTAATTACCGAGTCAGAAACATCCATTGATAAATAATAAAGTTTACGATAATAATCATCTGTAGGCTTTTTGTAAACAACTTCATAAGCATCTTGAAAATCTTTAGTCATTGTCTCAGAATAAACGTCATCTTTATTAGTGTATTCAAATTCCCCTTGATTATTAATAAAAACAGGGTTTATGTTTACAATATCATAATCGTGTCTTGACATAAACAACATAACAATTGGTAATGTCCCTTCAAGATAACCAGCTAAGTCGTTACGCATACTTTTAGTTCTAAAAAAACTATAACCAACATTAGTTACAATTGTCTTATTAACCATATCGAGTATTTTATCATAATTTGCAACTGACAGTGAATCAGAGAAAGGAATTTTACCTCCTTTTTCAAGACCGATCATCACAGAAAAGCGACAATCAGGAAAAAATGCATCCATATAATTAAAATCTGGCCCTCCAAATGGATAAAAAATTGTATCCTCATGGCTCAAATTTATCTCGCTCCAATTTGCGATTTTATCTAGTTCTTCACTGTGCTTAGTCCAAACATTATCAAAAGAACTTTTATGATAAGTAAATTTTTGACTTTCAATAATCTGAGTAAGGAATTTTTCGTTATCTGGCAACTTTCCTGCAAGAATTCTTGCTACAGAATTAAAGTCAGAAAACTTAAATGTATCTAAGGGATTAACTTCTTCTTTTTCAACTACACTACCATCTGAATTCGATTCTTTCTTCTTATCAGAACTGGTATTACAAGCAAATAGGGTACTTACAAACCCTACTATCAACACAAGAGTTAGAATTCTAATTTTCATTTTTTTCAATTTTTTTAGATATAGAATTAATTATAAAATAAACACCTAAAGAAAAAACTAAAGTTCCTAAACCTATTAAAGTCTCTGTTGTCTTTTCTTTAAATAAATAATAAACGTTCCACAATACAAACAGCATAAATACAATTGGGACAACAGGATACCCTTTAGTTTTATATGGTCTTTCCATATCAGGATATTTTTTTCTATGAACAAATACCCCCAGAATTGTCATGAAAGCAAAAACATTCATAACAAAACCCAGATAAGTAAGCAACGCTTCAAAAGTTGAAGTAAATAATAATATTAGGCTAATAGAGCTCTGAACTAGAATTGCAATTAATGGTACTCCATTAGACAGTTTTTTACTCATAAACCCTAAAGCTTTATAGTCTTCTCCAATAACCTGAATAACACGTGGACCAGCGAAAACCATTGAGCTAATTGTAGAAATAAGAAGCAAACTAATAAGACCTGACATAATAATACCACCTTCACGTCCAAAAATATCGTTTGCAGCAACAGCTCCTACATCAAGCTGTCCAGTTAAACTAGCAGCAGGAGAAACATATACAAAAACAAAGTTTAACAGTAAATACATTATTGTTACAACCAATGTTCCAATAATTAATGATTTAGGTAAGTTTTTAAGTGGATTCTTCATTTCAGAAACGAAGTATGCAGAAGCATTCCAACCAGAATATGAATAATAAACATAAATCAAAGAAACAGCAAAACCTGCACTCATTATTTGTTCCCAGGAAACTTTAGTCGGAATTAAACTTATCTCCTGATGCTCTGGAGCAAAAAACAAACCAGCAATAATAAATCCAAGTATTAGAACTATTTTAATTATTGTAAATACAAGTTGAAAAACTCCACCAGATCTTACACCTGTAGAGTGAACAACTGTAATCAATACAATTACACCTGCGGCCACAAACCTTGGATCTATTCCTGCGTAAACATTTGAAAAATATGCAGCTAATGCCATTGCAGCCAAAGCTATTGGAGCAGCAAATCCGACAAACATCGAGAAAAATCCTGACATAAACCCAAATGAAGGATGATATAATTCACTTAAGAAATGATACTCCCCTCCTGAACGTGGCATTACTGAGCCTAGTTCGCCATAAACCTGTGCTCCTGTAAATGCAATTATTCCACCCATCAGCCACAATATCATAATTGCAGCCATATCTGTCACTCCACCTGCTAACTGAAAACCTAAAGATGTAAACACACCTGTACCAACCATATTGGCTATTACATAGGAAATAGCAGTATACAATCCAATCTTTTGAATGTTATTATTCTCTTTCACGAAATAAATTTTTAATTTAGCAACAATATTAACAATAATAATTCAATTTCTAATGAAAAATAAATGGCTTCCAATAATAGTTATTAGCATTTTTTTAACAGTTTTTTTTTCTTGCAAAAATGAAACCACAAATCAAAAGAAAGAAGAAATAATTATTGAAAATACTGATACAATACCTGAAATCCCCAGAATGAAAGATACAACTATTTTCAATAAGTACGATTGCTGCTTTGTTGTTACTACAAGCATTAAATATCCTGATTCTGAAACAGAAATTATTGGAACAATTCTCTTACTTCATGGTTGGAATCTCCCAGCTGATGAATGGTGTAAAAAAACAACTTTTTGTGAGAAGGCTTTAGCTAAAGGTTATGTTTTGATTATACCTGATTATAACAAAAGTAACTATTGTCTCGAAATGTATCCTCAAACCAGAGCAGACTATCAAAAATACCCAACAATTACTTGGATGCTGGAGACTCACATACCAAATATTCAAGAAACTTTTGGAGTTCTTTTGCCTGGACAAAACAATAATGTGGCAGGAATTTCAACCGGTGGACGTGGTGCAACACTTATGGCATATTACAAACCTGATATTTTCAGAAATGCAGCCAGCTTATCAGGTGATTTTGATATTACCATGATGCAAGACGAGTTCCTATATTATGCTTTTATCGGTCATTATACTGATTTTCCTAAAAGATGGGAAAAAGAATGCTTTGCTTATGATTGCGAAAATTACATTGTTCCAACTTATATCGGTCATGGACAAATAGATCACGTTTCTCCTGTTGAACAAAGTACTATGATGTACGATTCAATAAAAACTCATCATCCTGATTTAAAACTTAAAGGAAATTTCCCTGAATTTGCAGATCATAATTACGATTACTGGGAAAGTGAGACTGATTCGGTTCTGGATTTTTTTGAGTGTTGTGAGTAAGGATTGAGGTTTGAAAGTTGAAAGTTGAAAGTTGAAGGTTGAAAGTTGAAAGTTGAAAGTTGAAAGTTGAAAGTTGAAAGTTGAAAGTTGAAGGTTGAAGGTTGAAGGTTGAAAGTTAGTGATTGGATTGAACTTATATATTACCAATAACGGATCATCGATTACTTTTAACTTAGAACTTGCAACTAACTACTCTCCTCAGTTTTCTCCTCATGATAATCTTTTTCAGTATTAACATCCCATATATTTGATTTGTCCTTACGTCCATCAACAATATTCTGTACGGCAGTAATAGCAGTAAGCATAGAATGATCTGAATTATTATATCGATGCATTCCACTTCTACCAATAAGATAGAGATTATCAATTTTATCGAGGTAGTTTCTGACAATATCAAAATAATCGTAAGCACCAAAATAAACTGGGTATGTATCTTCAATTCTGATGATTGTTGAGTCGATAATATCTTTTGCTACAATAATTCCAACTTTTTCGAGCTCTTTTGCTGCCATATTTTTAAATTCCTCGTCAGGAGTATTCCACATCTCATCATCTGGATCACAGAAATATTCAAGCCCAAGCCAAACATTTTGCTCATTCTCGACCATAAACGGACTCCAGTTGTTAAAAATCTGAATTCTTCCCATTTTCACATCAGATTCCTGCATATAAATCCAATTATCGGGAACAAGTTCATTTATAGTTTCAATTTTTGTACTATTCTTGATTGACAATTTCTTAAGCAACAATCCTACAGTAATAAAATTCCTATGGAGCAATCCATTAGCAATTTCTGTTACTTTTTCAGGAACACTTGGCATTGCATTTACCAGATTTTTCACCGATGTTGTACTAAATACAAAATCAGCCTCAGATTTTATTTCTTTCCCAGAGTTATTGTATCTAACTTCAAATTTTCGATTTTCCAGTTGCGATAATCCAACAAATTCGGACTGCATAATAATTTCTCCTCCTGCATCTTTTACCAAGTCTGCAACATGTTCCCAAAGTTGTCCTGGACCTAATTTTGGATAATAAAATCTATCAATCAAACTGGTTTCTTTGTCTTTTTGAGAAATATCCTTGCTATTTGAAGTAAATAAAGACTTGATATAATGCGATATTACTTTTGTAATAGATAAACCTTTAATTCTTTGGGCTCCCCATTCAGCAGATAATTCTGTACAGGATTTCCCCCAAACTTTTTCCGTATAATCTTTAAAAAATGTATGATACAGGACTTTCCCAAACCTGTTTATAAAGAAATCCTCCAGACTACTTTCATTCCTAATTGGGAATAATTTTGCAAAGACATAACTGAATCCAATTTTAGTTATTCTGATAAGTCCAAGATTTTTAATAGTGTTTCCATTAAGAGCCACAGGATAGTCAAAGAATTTTCTCAAATAATATATTCTCGAAAGTCTATCTCTTTGCAAAAACACATTCTCTTTTATTCCATTCCATTTTTGATTTTTTGGAAGATTTTCAGGTGATTCAACTATTTCGAACAAATCTTTCCAATAATTCATTACGACATCTGATTTAGAGAAAAACCTGTGTCCTCCGATATCAATTCGATTGCCTTTAAAGTTTACAGTTTTGGATATTCCTCCAATATCGGTGGTCTTTTCGAGGATTATTGGTTTAATGTCTGTATTTCTCAACAGCTCTAAAGCTGCGGTTAAACCTGCAGGTCCGGCACCTATTATTATTGCTTTTTTTGTCATTTTGGATTGTAAAAATAGGAAAAATATATAATATAAAACATAAAACTGAAAATTAGGTCTGAATGTTGCATTTCCATTTCATATTTTTTCTAATTTTACATAAAATTTTTTTCTATGAAAAACATCATCTTAATAGTCTCAGCAATAATTATTTCAAGCATTTCTTATGCTCAAACAAATATGAATAAAGATCCTGAGCAAACATCAAAATCAACATCAATTGTCTTTAAATCTGTTGTGTATGATTTTGGTACTGTTGAATACGGAGAAGATGCTACAGGGGAATTTATTTTTAAAAATGTTACAAAAAAACCTATCTCACTAACTAATGTTCGCGCTTCATGTGGATGCACTGGAACAGAATGGCCAAGAGATGAAATCAAAAGACGTAAAAAAGGGACTATTCTCGTAACTTATGATACTAAGCGAGTTGGGAAATTCCATAAAAACGTTTACGTATATGTTGAAGGCAATAAAAACCCTATTCAATTAGAAGTAAAAGGGGAAGTATTACCTTCACAAAATGGTAATGATAAATCTAATAAAACCAAATCAATTTCACCTAAACAGGTTAAACTTGATAGAAATGTAAAGTCAGTAAAACCAAAAGCTGTTAAATCAAATTCACCTAATAAAACTTCTTCTACTGTTGACAGTAAATAGTTAAAATAGTAACCTAAGTCAAAAATTAAAGAAGAGAAACAAATCAAATTAGAAAATAAAGTTAAATCAGAATAAACTAAATCAAAAGAAAATGCCAAAAATTTCAGACAAAGGGATGGCAATGCCTTCATCCCCTATTCGTAAGTTAGTACCTTATGCTGAAGCAGCAAAATCCAGAGGAATAAAAGTTTACCACTTAAATATCGGACAACCTGATATAAAAACTCCAGAAGTTGCTCTTGATGCAGTAAAAAACTTAAAGGACAATGTAATTGCATACAGTCATTCTGCTGGAAACCTTACTTATCGTAAGAAATTAGCTCAAGCATACAAAAAGTTCGATATTGATATTACTGAGGACGACATGCTTGTTACTACTGGTGGTTCAGAAGCGATTACAATTGCTTTTAATTCAACACTAAACAATGGTGATGAAGTTATTATTCCAGAACCTTTTTATGCAAATTATAATGGATTTGCAATTCAATCGGGTGTTGTAATAAAGCCTATCACATCGTCAATAAAAAATAATTTTGCTTTACCTTCAATCGAAGAATTTGAAAAGCTGATTACAGAAAAGACTAAAGGGATTGTAATATGCAACCCAAACAATCCAACTGGTTATCTTTATTCAAAAGAAGAGCTTATGATGCTTGCTGAAATTGTTAAAAAGCATGATTTGTACTTATATTCTGATGAAGTATACAGAGAATTTTGTTATGATGGAAATACTCACCTTTCTGTCATGAATATTCCAGGCCTTGAGGACAATGTTATCATGATGGACTCTGTGTCAAAAAGATATAGTATGTGCGGTGTTCGTGTTGGTTGTATGATATCTAGAAATAAGGAAGTTATTAATACTGCAATGAAATTTGCTCAGGCAAGATTATGTCCTCCTTCATTTGGACAAATTGCAGCAGAAGCAGCAATTGAAACTTCACAAGAATATTTTGACGAGGTTTACACAGAATACATCGCAAGACGCGACTTTATGGTTAAAGGGCTTAACGAAATAGAAGGCGTTTATTGTCCAAACCCAAAAGGAGCTTTCTACACAGTTGTAAAATTACCTATCGATGATGCTGATAAATTTGCTCAGTGGATTCTTGAAGAATTTGACTATAACAAACAAACTGTTATGATGGCTCCAGCAACAGGTTTTTACAACACTAAAGGTCTTGGTAAAAATGAAGTAAGAATTGCTTATGTTCTAAAAATTGAAGATTTAAAGAACGCTATCGAAACATTAAAACATGCACTGGAAGCATATCCAGGAAGAGTTTTATAAGATATATTTATTTATTAAAAAACGGCAGTAGCCCATTAGTGGTCGGAATTTATTTCGACCACTTTTTTTATGTTTTATTAAAATTTAAAACTGGATATCCTCAGCATTTTACATTTAATTCAGTTTGTTTGAAACAAAAAAAGACCGCCTATAAAAGCGGTCTTTTAATCACACAAAGGTATTACTTATTTTATAACAAGTTTATGAGTAAACTCCTTGTCTGCAAAAATAACTTTAACAAAATAGATTCCAGTTTTCATATCGCTAACATCAACAGAAAGCTTATCTTCTGTAGGGTTAACAACATTAACAACCTGACCAAGCATATCATAAATTTCGATTGTTTCACAAATTTGATCATCGAACTGTACATATACTAGATCATAAGCTGGATTAGGGTATATACTATAAACTGTTTCGTTTATTTCAGCAAAAGTATCCCAATCAATAACAAATGGTGTTGTTGCAACACATGAATTATCATCTTGAACAATTACTGAGTAGTTACCAGGAAGTAAATCAGAGATTGATGTACCACTTTCTGAAGTAGACCAAGAAATTTCATAAGGAGCAGTTCCACCAGTAATATTAGCCGTTGCAGCACCGTCAGCAACAGATGCACCAGAAGCATTTGTAACATCAACAGTTACAACAGGAAGTTCATAAACACTTATATAATCAATCATTGTCATATTATCATTTCCATCAGCATTTTCAACATATAAAGTTACTGTATAAACACCAGCAGCAGAATAAGTATGAGATGGGTTAGTTTCAGAGCTAGTCGCAGAACCATCACCAAAATTCCATACATAAGATGTTGGAGTATTTGTTGAAAGATCTGTAAAGTTCACAGTTAAAGTTCCACAACTCTCCGTTACATCAGCTTCAAAATCAGCAACAGGCTCATTTGAAACAACTTCTTGTGTAACATCAATACAATCAGAAACAGTACAACCATTGTCTTCAGTTACAGTAACACAGTAGTTATCTGCAACTAGACCAGATATTGTTTCTGTATCATCAGTATTTGACCATAAGATTGTGTATGGAGTAGTTCCTCCTGTAATTGCAACAGTCGCTGTTCCATCATTACCTGCAACAGTTTCCTGAGTCATTGACATTATTAATGAAGGAGTTTCCCCAACGGTAATATAGTCAGTCATTATTACATCGTCTGAACCGTTACCGTTAGTTGCTGTTAAAGAAACTGTATATGTACCTGCACTTGCATAAGTATGTACAGGATTTTGATCTGATGAAGTATTACCATCACCAAATGTCCAAGACCATGAAGAAGGAGTATTGTTTGATAAATCTGTGAAAGTAACAATTAAGTTATCACAACCATCAGTATTGTCAGCAGAGAAGTTAGCTACCGGAGCAGCTCCTGCAGTATTAACAGTTGCTCCTGCTGTAGCAGTACAACCATTATCATCAGTTACTGTTACTTCATAGTAACCACCATTTAAAGGACTTAAAATCATACTTGATCCAGCACTATTAGTAGCAGCACCATTATTCCATTCTCCACCAAAAGGAGCTGCACCACCTGTCATTACAACAGTAACAGAACCATCATTTGTACCAACACCACTTTCATCTATTGAAGTAGCAATAGCTGTGAATCCATCAAATATGGTAATATCAAAACTATTCTCTGCTTCGCAAGTTCCATTACTAGCATAAACATAAACTGTTTGATCAGTAGTAATAGCTGTTCCTTCAGCAATTGGAGTAACTCCACCAGATGAAGCAAAATATGCTCCATTACTAAGAGCAGGAAGTGAATACGAGTCACAAGCTTCTACATTTGCAGGAGCATCAACTGTTGGCATATCATCGATAGTTACTGTAAAACTATTTTCTGCTTCACAAGTTCCATTACTAGCATAAACATAGATTGTCTGAGTTGAAGTAATAGCTGTTCCTTCTGCAATTGGAGTAACACCACCGGTAGAAGCAAAATACGCACCATTAGTTAATGCAGGTAATGTATAAGTTTCACAAGCTGTTACATCAGCTGGAGCATCTACTGTTGGCATATCATCTATAGTTACTGTAAAGCTATTTTCTGCTTCACATGTTCCATTACTAGCATAAACATAAATTGTCTGATCTAAAGTTATAGCAGTTCCTTCTGCAATAGGAGAAACACCACCTGTATTTGCATAATAGTCTCCATTTGTTAATGCTGGTAATATGTATGATTCACATTCTGTAACGTCAGCAGGAGCATCAACTGTTGGTATATCATCGATAGTTACTGTAAAGCTATTTTCTGCTTCACATGTTCCATTACTAGCATAAACATATATTGTTTGTGTTGCAGTTATTGCAGACCCTTCTGCAATTGGAGTAACGCCACCAGTTGTAGCAAAATACTCTCCATCAGATAATGCAGGCAATGTATAAGTTTCGCATTCTGTAACATCAGCAGGAGCATCTACAGTAGGCATAGTTTCAAAAGTAACTAAGATATCATCTGTTGCAGTACAACCAGCAGCATTTTCAACCTCTACTGTATAAGTACCGTTTGTTGTAGCTGTATAAGTTTGTGATCCAGCAGAACCGTTCCATGTATATGAACTCATTCCTGAACCAGCATCAAGTAACGCATCTCCTTCACATTGAGTAATATCATCACCCAAATCAACTACTGGCACATCATTAATTGTTGCAACAACAGGAGTTCTGGGGCTTACACATTCATCACCAGTCATAATTTCCCAATTATAATAATAGTAATAGTAGTTTTCATCACCTGCATTTGTTCCAGTAATAGATGCAACATCACCGATCTCATAAGGCCAATTAGTAGCATTATTATTTCTCCATAAGTTTGGAGTAGCTGTCCCGCATCTTAATTGGTAATCATTACCTACTGGAATATCAAAATTAAGTACAATTGTATTAATTCCAGTTGTAAGACTTACTGTCTGAGATTCTAAAATAACATCAGAACTATTACGCAATTCGACAACCCTATCACCTGCTGTTGAACTATTAACTTGTACGGAAACAAGTCTAAAATCTTCGTTTGCATTAAATATTAAATAATAAGCATTAGAAGTATGATTCCCACCATTTACATCAATATCTGAACTCCCGCCTGAAAAATATTCAGGCGTTATTCCTGATTGCACATAATACGTAGCTGTTGAAGAAAAAGTATTAGTATAAGATGTTCCAGTTGTAACTTCTGTTCCACCAATAGCAGCATCGTACCACGCTAAAACACCATTACCAGCAGCATTAAGAGTTAATGTTGCTGCTCCACATGCTTCGTCTCCAACAGTTGTTGGTGCAGAAAGCATTGCAACAGTTATCATATCATTTACTTCATAAGTATCATTACCATAAGCATTTTCAACATATAAGCTAACAGTATATGTTCCATCAGCAGTATAAGTATGTAATGGATTTTGATCAGATGATGTTGTACCATCACCAAAATTCCAGAGCCAAGATTCTGCTAAAGTAGAAGCATCTGTAAATTGCACAAGACCAGTACATGAACTTGTTACATCAGACGTAAAACCTGCTGTTGGAGGTGTAGAAGGAGAATAGCATGAAATTTCTGCAGACCAACCTGATCTGGTTTCAGAGTAATCAGATGTAAAGACTATTGTTAATGCACCTGTTGGGTCTGTTGATGTTACAACCCCACCAGTACCTATAGCTGTATGATCTGTTCCACAATAAGTTCCTATTAAGTTTGTTGTTCCTTCACCGTCATATATAGATATTTCATCATAACAACTTGATGTTCCATTATTTTCAATATCTAATTCTGTAAAAGTAAGTTGTGCGAAAGCACCAACTGTACCTGGATACAAGGTATGGGTCATATCTTCATTATTAGAATATGCTGCATCCCCTCCTGAATCTTTAAATAAACCAGCACATGCAGTTGTAGTTCCGTCTGACATAAGTACATCAGGAGCCATAACAGTAATATAATCAGATTTGATCTCATCATCAGAACCATATGTATTACTTGCAGTTAAAGTAACTTCAAAAACACCAGGAGTATTATAAACAACAGAAGGATTCTGATCTGTTGACGAAGTAGGTGTTCCACCTTCAAAAGACCAAGACCAACCTGTTGGTAGATCTGTACTTAAATCTGTAAAGTTAACAGTTGCACCAACGTCTACACTAGTTGCATCAGCAATAAACTCAGCAGTCGGAGGGTTAGTATTAACATTTACTGTTATATAGTCTACTTTCGTTTCAGTATCATTTCCTAAACCATTTGTCACAGTCAAAGCAACAGTATATGTTCCAGCAGTAATATATGTATAAACTGGGTTTTGTTCTGTAGAAGTTCCACCATCTCCAAATGTCCAAGACCAAGAAGCAGCATAATCAGAAGCATCTGTAAAAGTAACAGATTCTCCTTCTAAGATTGTAGTTGGTGTACCACTAAAAGCTGCAACTGGAGGATTTGGAGCAATAGGGACAATACTCTCATTAATATAAGGTGCTCTATCTTGTTTTGTTCCAACTACACAATAAGTTTCACCATTAAATGGAGTTGCAGAAGTAAGTGTTACTGTAGTACCAGCTCCACTCCATTTTGCATCAATTAACTCATTATTTTTTGATAATCCAACGTAAGTATAAGGCTCAGTTGTAACAACTAAAGTTGTAGCACCTTGAAAAGGGTTAGTAAAAGATAGAGAAAGAGCATCTGGCTCAGACATATAAGGGATTAAAGATGGATCACCAGAACAGTGATAAATTTCCCAATAATATTGTTTATTGCCTGAACTACTTGCCTGAACTGCAGCATTACCACTATAAATCATTTGAGAAGCAGAAGTATACCATTCTGAAAAACCTTGTCCATTTTCATGCATTAAAGCATCATAAACACCATCATCAGAGTTACTTGGATCATAGTTTCCCACATTAGCTGTACTAATAGACATAGAAGTCAAACCTATTCCCCACCAAAAATCTTCGTCCCAAAGAGAGTTATTTGAAGTTCCTATATAACCAACTGCTCCAACATTTGCAGTTTGTAATAAGTTTTCTCCAAATGCATCGCTAACATTAAATTGATATGATAAACAACAATTACCGATCATAAACGGATATTCGTTTAGATTATTAAAACTAGCAATATCATCATTAGTTACAGAAGGATCAGCCCAACCGTAATCCATACAGTGTGCTGTATAATTAGCAAAACCAATACCATCTCCAATATTAGCAATAATGTTACTATCTGTAGAAGAGTTATCTGAATCACCAGCAAAATAAGGTCCTGATGGATGGTCTTGATAATAAGCATATACATTATCGAATCCATGTGCAGCATTAATATAATGCTCTGCAAAATACCAAATTGCACCATCGCCAGCTTTAGGGCCCCATGTTGGATCAACACCAGCAATAAGAACAGCATTATTTAAGTGAGTTGTACTAGGCATAGTATATTGCTCATATGGTAAAATTTTATCTAGAGCATTTTGTAATTCAGTAGTTGTATTACATGATATACGTCCGATATACATTTCTGGCATATAATCACCAGTAAATTCTCCAAAATAAACATCAGTAACATGATTTTTACCACTCATAGGAGTGTCAAATGCAGGAATTGAGTAGTTTCCGGAATGGTCGCCAATAATAAGTGCATATAATGGTGCTGGATCAGATGCTGATGCAGAATTATACAAACCTTCCAAGTATGCTTGAATAGATGTATTCGAAGTTCCTGATGAAACATAATACTCAATTACATTATAACCTTGTCTGGTTTTCCACTCAACAAATGGTTGGAGTGTGGATTGAAAAAATGTATTTGCAATAAGTACATATTTAATAGGATTTGACGTATCAAAAAATGCATCCTTTGTTGCTGGAGCAATGTAGTTAATAGCACTACTATATAATGCCTCAAATTCATTTGTATAATACCTATTCTTCATTTCTTCTGTTGTAGCGATATCTGCTCCTACAAAATGGACACTAAAATCTAAGTTATTATAAAATATTATTGTATTCTCAACTGGATTATAATGATATGGGCGAATTTCAATTCTACCAACTCTAAAGCCTCTCATTACACCATGAATCTCACCAACTACCAATGGAGTTGTTTCATACTCATCAGTTGAATAATAATCTTCGTCAATCACAAAATACATTTCATCTTCAGGAGTATTTTTTTGATAAGAAGGCTGTGTAGGCGCAATTCTATCAATACCATAATCTGACAAATTTATCACTTCTTCATCATAGCTATTAATTACGATACTGATTTCAGCTCCATAAGGAATTTCAATCATTTTACTAATAACCGGAAGACTAGCCTGTCCAATATTATTTGGTTTTACAGCATCTTCAAGCTCTAACACCGAAAAATCTCCCTCTGGATAAGACGAATTTTCAAAGCTTAATTCCTTGTAACTTAATTTTGCATTAAATGATTCGGGGTTTACCCCTCTCATCCTCAATTGATTTTCCCCTGCAGACAATGGAATCACCTGCGATTGCTGAGCAAATGCTGATATGCAAAAAAGCCCAACAATAAACGTTAGTAGTAATTTTTTCATAAAAATGATTTTTTATTTAACAATCTAATTCTCCATATTTCTGTTTCTCAGACCTCAATATTAGGTAAACAGTTGCATAAATTTTGAATAAAAATAGGTATTTTTTTAACACTTTTTTAACACATACCAAAAGTCTAGACAAACTTAAACATTAGCCTGATGTATTAACTATTTTTAACTACAGAAGGAAAAATATTTTTTTACTAAAATTTAATTTTAAGGTCACAACTAGCTTCGTAAACATAATGACAAGGTTCGTCGCATGCATGAGAAAAGTGTTCTGTTTTGACTTTACAGTCATTTATCACATGAATTACATCCTCTCCACGAACATATTCAGCAACAACGGTATAATCCTGATCAGGTAGCACTCCAACCCAAATAGAATTCTCATAAGTTTCACCTGTCATATATACTTCAGAGTTAAAAGCAAAACCTGAATAAATAGTATAATTGACCCTTTTGTTACTTTGTTCTACATTAAAAATCAACTCAAGATCAACGTATTCAGGCTTTTCTTCAAAACAATAGTCGCATTCGACAGATTCGCTCTCAACACTTGGTTCCATATCATCATCGCAAGAAAACATAAACGATAACGAAAGGATTAAACTAATATTTAATAATATACTTATATTTTTCATTTTTCTCATTTGATCTAAAATCCACTAATAGATTTACTCCTACTGAGTAAAATAATGATGGTGTATTATAAATTGGGATATTTAGATAATCACAATAAAAATAAGTTCTAAATTCATCTCCAACATTAAACATAACACCTGCACTAGGTGATGCAATTAAACCTTTGAGAACAGGTGTAGTAAAACCATCATATTTCCCATAATAATAAGATGATTTAACTCCCCCAAAAGCACTTACATACGAATTAAATCCTATCTTAAAAAGCTTAAAGTTTTTCCTAAGACTAAAATAATATGCTGTTCTCTTTTCTCTCAATTGATAAAATTCATTTTCGGCAACTGGGAACAAAATTCTTCGCTCACCGGGGCGAAACATAAAACCAGTTTCAAGAGTAAAGCCGTACCTATCTTCTGCTAACAAAATTCCTGATGACATAAAAAAGTCTTTTCCATTGAAAATAAGATCATATGACATACCAATTCTTCTAAAATAAGGATAGTGAATATCTTTAATTTTCATTTTACGGACAGCCTTTTTTGTTTGTCGGTCGCCACTACTACGAGCGAGTGTTCTTGCTGTATAAATTCCATTAATTGTATCTGATTGAGAATATCCCAGAAATAAAAACAAAGTAAGCACTTCGGATTGTCCAGCCACAACAGCAATATCAATAGGAGTTAAATCTTGACTATTCTTACTCATATCAAATCTATCTGCAAAACTTTCGAGAAAATGTGTATTACCCGATCCTGCAGCAAGATGGAATAAGTTAGAACTATCTCTAACTAAAATATCTGTTCTTGCTTCATTAGAAAGTAAAATATTTGTTATAGTATCATTATTCTCCTCTACCGAATAACATATTGGAGTATATCCCGTGACATCTTTTATTTCAAGATTTGCATCATAATAAAGTAACATATCAGCAGTTGCATTAAATCCATACATTGCAGCATAATGCAACGCAGTTCTTTCAAAAACATCTTTATCATCAGGATTTGCTCCATTTCTAATTAGAATTTCTGCTGTTTTAAGATAATCATTTTTTACAGCACTAATAAGCGGAGTAAACTTAAAAGTTGTTGAACTCACATTAACATCTGCTCCTTTAGAAATGAGATATGTAACTATAGAATCATAACCAGATTGCGATGCATACATAAGAGCTGTTACTCCATCATCATCTATAAAATTCACATCTGCTCCTTTCCTTTCAACCAACTTCTGGACTTCAGAGATAACTCCCGAATCAGTCATGTAAAGTAAATCGTACCCTAATTCATAATATTCATCTGTATGCTCCTGCGAATAACACAGTGACAAAGAAAACAGAAACATTAATATTACAAGTACAAACTTCATTTTAGATATTAATTTCAAACAAATTTATAAAATTTTTCTTTTATTTCATTTATTAAAGTTGCTTACTTTTATTAGCTCGTAAAATTTTAATACTTTTGCAACTAGCCGGCCCCTTAGTTCAATGGATAGAATACAAGATTCCGGTTCTTGCGATGTGGGTTCGAATCCCGCAGGGGTCACAAGGGAGTTCGGAATTCGGAGTTCGGAGTTCGGAATTCGGAGTTCGGAATTTGAAGTTCGGAATTCGGAATTCGGAATTCGGAGTTAAAAGTTATTTTGATGAAAAGAGTTTTAATTGATTTAAACAAGTTGTCGAATCTACACTGTGGACTTGGGCAGGTTGCGCTTAATTTTGGAAAAGCTCTTAGTGAATCTGATACAAATTTGGAGCTTAACTTCTTGGTGCCCTCTGATTTTGTTGGTCATTTTGGGGATAAAGTGAATTATTACACATCAAAAGACATCTCAAAACATAAAAATGATTTTGATTTATGGCACTGCATTCATCAGGAACCTACAATATTACCAGATAATGAAACAAAACTCCTAATAACAATTCACGATTTAAACTTTCTTGGTGAAAAATCAGACAGAAAAGCTTCAAAAAGACTAAAAAAGCTTCAAAACATCGTAAACAAAGCAGATAGATTGGCTTTTATTTCTGAATTTTCAAGAAAATCAGCACTAGAAAACCTCACATACAATAAAAACAATACAATTGTAATTTATAATGGTGTTTGTACTTCTAATGAAGTATCAATTCCAAATGAAAAGATGGAAAAATTCTTTTTTAGCATTGGGGTTTTCAAAGCAAAGAAGAATTTCCACATATTAATTCCTGTAATGAAATATTTTCCAGAGCATAAATTGATAATTGCAGGAGATACTACAGGACCATATTATAAAGAACTGATTAAAACTTCAAAAAAACTTGGACTTGAAAAACAAATTGTTTTCCCAGGTTTAATTTCAGAACAAGAAAAAACATGGTATTACAAAAATTGTGATGCATTTTTATTTCCTTCGCTTTACGAAGGTTTCGGGCTACCAGTTATTGAAGCTATGCGAAATGGTGTTCCTGTTATAACCTCTAACAAAACCAGTTTACCAGAAATTGGTGGAGGTCACACATTTATTTTCGAAGATTTTGAGGTTGAAAGCATCAAATCTGCAATTGAAAATGGGATCAATAGCTACTCGGGGGATAATAATCATCGAGATAATGCAGTTTTGTATGCTATGAAATTTAACTGGAGAGAAAATATTATGTCATATGTTGATACATATCAAATTATGATAAAAAACCTCAATAGCACTAAAACGTCCTCATAGGTCTTATTAAATATGCTATTGACTTATTACCAGCATCACTTCTTTGATCACCATCATACAAACATTGAGCCCATGAATTAGCTTGATCTCTTTCTGTAGAGCTCCAATAATACCAGTTACTACCCATAAAATTTCCATCAATAGCTTCCCTATTCAAATAAAGAAGATTTAATTCATCCATACTAGGTAAATACCAATCATTATATCCGTCAATATTCAAATCACGACACAGTTTCGCAGCATAATTACCAGTTCCTTGAGCAACAATAATTGAATTTGTATTTTCCATTCCATCTCCAATTTCTCTACTAGTTCCTACTAATATATCAGTTCCATTACTCCAACTTAAGCCAAACCCCTGATCACTTTCAGTAATAATAAGTCCATGCACCTCTCCTGCTTCATATCCTAGATCATTAGAGTCAAATATATAAGCAATTATACCACCTTGATAATTGTCTCCCACTTTTAGTTCAGACAAAATTGGAGTAGTAGTGTCTGTTACCGAACGAGTATGAAAAAATAATGGGTTTCCATATATAGCTATAAACTCATTCTCAACATATGCCCTAAAATAATAACCTGTACTTGGAGTTAAGCTTGAAATATTCACACTATAATTCCCCAAAGAAGATGTTGTACCTAATGACTTAAATGTATCATCAACAGTTGGCATTTCATTAGTAGAAGAATAACAAAAACCAAAATCTCTTAGAGAAGTTGTTGTTCCTAAACTAGTAATATCTCCAGACAATAATGCCGAACAGTTAGTAATATATGTTGCTTCTATTGTTAAAACTTTTGGTTCTGACTCACTTTCATTTTTTTTACATCCAAACAAACATAATAAAAGAAAAAGACAAATACTTAGTACAATATATTTTTTCATAATACACAATCTTTATTTTACAAATTTGCTCACATTTATATGTAGTAAAAAAACTACACATACAAATAGCCATCGCAATCTATCTAAAACAAAGATAACATTAAATATTGAAGAACCTAATCTTTATAGATAAAATTTTGTCAATGTAAGTATCTGCGCTAATATTTATAATGCTATGCATTCAACTTATACCCAACTCCTTTAATAGTAATAATTAAATCGTCTCTGAGTTTTTCGCGAAGTTTTCTGATGTGTACATCAATAGTTCTGTCTCCAACAAAAGTATCTCCCCAGATTTTATAATAAATATCTTTCCTACAAAAATGGAAAGAAACATGGAAAATGTACAACGAAAAAGGTGAACTTTGTGATAGTAAGAGGTATTAAATCATTACATTAATTCTTCTCCCTCTTAAACCCCAATTCCATCTTCAACGCCTCCACTACATTATAAACTATTGGACAAATTTTATAATTATTCATTACACCTATAATTCGTTTAATAAAATCGTCTCTATCAAGATATGGAAATGCTCTACATTCGAAGTGTCTATCTTTGTAAATAGTGCAAAAATTACCATCTAGGTTTTTACATACTATTCCTTCAGCATACCTAAGTTCTTCGAGTCTTTCGGGCTCGACATATTTCAAAAGTTCTTCATCTGTGGCAACAGGTCGTAAGTTATGACAACAATAACCGCATTCTACGCAATCTATTTTAGGATTAATCTCTCTGTCTAAACGCTGAACTATTTTATCAACCTTTTTTGAATGCTGACTTTCAAGAAAAATACGAAATGATTTATTCTCTTCGCTCTTCTCATTAACCAACTGCTTTAATTCTTCTAAATTTATTACTAATTCCATAATGTTGAAAATTCCTAAATAATATTACTATTTTCTTTTCCTCTTAAAATTCTGAGAATCGGATTTTTTCTTGCTTTTATTCTTGTTTTTATCTCTATTTTTATTTCTTGCTGCAAAAAACTCTTGCTTTCGCTTAGTTTTCTCTGCCTCAACCGATTGCTTTTCTGTTTTCGACATTGGCTTATCTGTTTGAGGATAAGGATTATCGGCAACAATTTCTATCTTTTGCTTGATTAGCTTTTCGATATCTCTAACATAAGCATTTTCTTCTGGTTCGCAGATTGATATAGCATTACCTTCGTCTCCTGCCCTGCCCGAACGTCCAATTCTATGAACATATGTTTCTGCAATATTGGGAATATCATAATTGATAACATATTTTAGTCTCTCGATATCGATACCTCTTGCAGCAATATCTGTAGCAACCAAAACCATAAGCTCGCTATCTTTAAATTGCTTTAGTGCTTTCTGCCTCTGATTTTGAGATTTATTCCCATGAATTGCAGCAGTTTCGATATCGTGTTTTTTCAAATTTCTGACAATCTTATCTGCTCCATGCTTTGTTCTGCAAAACAATAATACTTGCGTAATGTTTTCGTCTTTCAAAACGTGCAATAGCAAATTATTTTTGTCCGACTTATTTGTGTAATACAGATATTGATTTATTGTTTCGGCAGTTGAAGATACTGGACTAACCTCTACTTTGCGTGGATTATTAAGAATCTTACGAGATAATTGAACAATATTTTGAGGCATAGTAGCCGAGAAGAATAAAGACTGACGCTTTCGTGGCAACTTTTCTATAATTCTTCTGATATCATGGATAAATCCCATATCAAGCATTCTGTCTGCTTCATCCAACACAAAATATTCAATATCTTTTAAGCTAATAAAACCTTGACCCATTAAATCTAAAAGCCTTCCTGGTGTAGCAACAAGAATATCAATACCAGCACGTAGAGCTTTGGTCTGAGGGCCTTGATTAACACCACCAAAAATCACAGCAGTTTTTAAGCCTGTGTATCGCCCATAAGCCAAAAAGCTTTCTTCGATTTGAATTGCAAGTTCACGAGTTGGGGTTATTATCAGCGCATTTATTTTGCGTGCACTATGTCTTTGTTGACGTTCGTGAAATAAATGCTGCAATATAGGAATTGCAAAAGCAGCTGTTTTTCCCGTTCCAGTTTGAGCGCTACCAAGAACATCGTCTCTGTTCAAAATTAAAGGTATTGCTTTCTCCTGTATAGATGTTGGTATTGTATATTTCTCATCTTTAAGAGCCTTTAAAATAGGCTCAATTAATCCTAAATCTTTAAATTGCATTGTTTGTTAAAATATTTAAGTTTAACCAAATGTTAAACCCATTAATGATAAAGCTAAATAGAGTCTCACTTAAAAAATCAATTGCTATAGTACAGCAAGATTAACTGACTCTTTTATGCTTCTTCTGCAGTCCAATCAAAAAATATCGAAGTATTTGATCTTTACACTCTCGATATTTCGAACTATCAGGCTTACGAAAGAACGCGCTAAGCTCGTGTTTGCTAATTGGATATTCTGCTAATTCTAATAATTGTAAAATATCCTCATCACGTAAATTTAGAGCAATCTTAAGCTTCCTGAAAATAATATTATTATTTAAGACCTTTTCAGCAACTGGCTCTTTGCCTTCTTGTTTACCACGATGTAAGATGATAAAGCCATTCAGGAATTTGGCAAAATCATAGTCTGATAATCTTATATAGCCATCAGTTTCCTCCTTTTTTAAGTTGCCCGAAATAGTTGCTCTATTGGTTTTACAATCACCAAAAGCAAAAATTTCAATCATTTTGGTATCATTGATATCAAAACTAAATCTTAAACGGCGGAGAATATCGTTGTTGGTCATTTACTTTTTTTTGCAAAGATAACATAATTGTGAGATATCATATTTTGAATGCAAAGAATCATCAGGGCAAACGCATCTAATTAAAAATATCGGCAACAAATAATTCCATTTAACATG